>JACCDH011584134.1_pt1 | contig 40632 bp, 42 predicted proteins | sample 7442481 | NCBI WGS metagenome assembly JACCDH01 (sample SAMN15323433, study PRJNA562643) | freshwater metagenome | isolation source: river surface water | place: USA:Blue River Watershed | collected 2017-08-15 | reverse complement strand
ACTTGCAGACGAATATAATTTATGGATAATAGAAGATGCTTGTCATGCACCCGGGGGTTATTTTGTCGATTCAAAAGGGAATACGCAAAATTGTGGAAATGGTAATTTTGCTGACTTAGCAATATTTTCATTTCATCCTGTTAAACATATTGCATGTGGCGAAGGTGGAATGATAACAACTAATAATTTAGCATTGTACAAAAAGTTATTGATGCTTAGGACACATGGTATAACAAAAACAAGTAGTGAGTTTACAAATTCAACTTTATTTGCTAATGGCGAATTACCTCTACTTGAAGAAGATCAAAATAAATACCCTGGTTGGTATATGGAAATGCAAGAACTAGGGTTTAACTATCGATTAACCGATTTTCAAGCAGCATTAGGAATTTCTCAAATGGATAGGGCGGATAATGGATTAAAAAGAAGAAGAGAAATTGCTGCAAAATACGAGAAAGCATTTGAAGGAAAATCATGGATCAAAACTCAATCAGGTAACGTTGAAGGTCATGCATATCATTTATATATTATTGAAGTAGATAAGCGCCTTGAATTATATAATTTTTTAAAGACGAAAAATATATATACACAGGTACATTATATCCCAACACACTTAATGCCATATTATAGAAACCAGGGTTGTAAGATGGGAGATATGCCAATTGCTGAAAATTATTATAAAGGTTGCTTGAGTTTACCAATGTTCCCTACATTAACAGTCGAAGAACAAGATTTCGTAATAAGTCAAATAGTTCATTTTTTTGAAGGGTAAATTGTTTTTTCGAGCAGATGGAAATGGCAAGATAGGCTTAGGGCATATTGTCAGGTGTTTGTCTATTATACAAATGGTATGCGATTACTATGATTGTGTATTGATTGTAAATAATGCAGATAAAAGTGTTTTAAATATAATAAATGATGTCTGCCGATTTGTAGATTTAAAAGCCGAAAATTCAATTAAAGAAATTGAAAAAATTAGAAGTATTGTTCAAAATACAGACATCATCATTATTGATGGATATGGTTTTGATATTACATATCAAATTGAATTAGGAAAAATAGCAAAAAAACTTGTAGCAATCGACGACCTTTCTGGAAAAGAGTTTGCTGTAGATGTGATTATCAATCATGGTGATATTTTGGCTTTACCAAGTTATCAAGCTTTAAAATACACCCAAATTTATTCTGGATTTGATTATTTAATTGTTAGGCCGGATTTTATCAAAGCGTCTTTTAATAAAAAAAATGTAACATCAATAAATACAGTTTTTATTTGTATGGGTGGTGCAGATCCTTTTAATATTACAACAAAAGTAATTGAAGCTTGTTCTCAATGTGATTTTATACAAAAAATAATTGTTGTCATTGGTGGAGCTTACAATAATAAAGCAGACTTAAATAATTTATTTGATAAAATAAACAATGTTTCAATTGAACTCATTGAAAACGCAACAGAAACCCAGTTGGTAAACAGCATTAGAAGAAGTCAAATTGCGATATCAACTTCGAGTACAATTTCACTTGAAATATGTTGCGTGAAGTCAGCACTAATCTCAGGTACAGTTGTTGATAATCAAAATGCCATACATTCGCTTTTAATTAATAATGGATGTTGCTTATCTATTGGAGACTGGAACAAAATTTGCGTTGCAGATATTAAAACCGCAATTTATACATTAAATGATACTTTAACTGTTCAGAAAATCATTGATGCTCAAACTAAAAGTATAGATGGCTCATCGCCTATCCGCATTCTAAATATTTTTAAAAATTTGGCTGCTTGACAAAATTCAACTATGGAATATTAGTAAGCGGAACACTTGGATTGAGATGTTTGGAATTCATAAACAACATCAGTCGTGTATGTTATGTGCTTACAGATACAAGGTCTATAGAAATAGTAAGTTTTTGTATAAAAAATAACATCCCTTATTTTATAGGAAATCCAAGAAATGGCAAAGCGGTAGATTTTATTAAAAAGTATCCTACAGATGTAATTTTATCTATTAATTATCTTTTTATAATTAATTCAGATTTAATTAGACTTCCACGAAAATATGCTATAAATTTTCACGGTTCACTTTTGCCTAAATATCGAGGAAGAACTCCACATGTATGGTCTATCATTAACAATGAAAAAGAAACCGGAATCACTGCACACAGAATAACAGAGGAGTGTGATAAAGGTGAAATTTTTCACCAAGATAAAATCCAGATTTTGCCAGATACAACTGGTGGAAATATTTTAGAACAATTTATTAATCTATATCCTGTAATTATTCAAAAGGTGATCAGTATGATTGAAAATGACCAGGTTGTATTAGTTGAACAAGATGAAACAAAGGCTACTTGGTTTGGGAAAAGAACCCCCGAGGATGGCGAAATAAATTGGAACTGGCAAAAAGAACGAATATATAATTGGGTTCGCGCACAATCAAGTCCTTATCCAGGTGCATTTTCATTTTATAATAAAATCAAAATAATTATACATAAAATTGAATTCAGTGAAATAGGTTTTGATTTTAAACAGGAAAACGGAACAATTTTACAAGGAGGAAATCAACCAATAATTAAAACTCCAAATGGAGCAGTAAAACTATTAGTAATTGAAACAGATAGAATGATAGAATTTATAAAAGATGAAAAATTACATGAAAGACATTAAAATTGAAAATATTATAATAGGGCTTAATCATAAGCCATTTGTAATTGCTGAAATGAGTGGCAACCACAATCAGTCAATCGAAAAAGCATTATCAATTATAGATGCAGCAGCCGATGCTGGAGCACATGCAATTAAACTCCAAACATATACTCCTGATACACTAACAATAAATGTATCTCATGGGGAATTTCAAATAGTTGATCCAAAATCTTTATGGAATGGACGAAATTTATATGAATTATATCAAGAAGCGATGACCCCATGGGAATGGCATAAAGCACTTTTTGATCGAGCAAAAGAACGAGGTATATTGTGTTTCAGTACTCCATTTGACGAAACTGCAGTTGATTTTTTAGAGGCATTAGAAATGCCAGTTTATAAAATTGCATCTTTTGAAAATAACCATCTACCACTGCTTAAAAAAATAGCAAAGACTGGGAAACCAGTTATCATGAGTACGGGCATATCCAAACTTTCTGATATTGAAATAGCGGTTAATACACTAAGTGAAAATGGTTGCAAAGAAATTATTTTATTGAAGTGTACAAGTACCTACCCTGCTACTCCAAAAAACACTAATATTCGTACAATACCTCATATGTCATCATTGTTTAACTGTCATGTAGGTTTATCAGATCACACCTTAGGAATTGGAACATCAGTTGCGGCAGTTGCATTAGGTGCACGCGTAATTGAAAAACATTTTACTCTTAATAGAGCTGAAGGAGGAGTAGATTCGGCTTTTTCAATGGAACCAAATGAATTTAAGACATTGGTTGAAGAAACTGAAAGAGCATTTTTGAGTTTGGGAGAGGTAACATATGGAATTTTGCCCGATGAACTTAAAAGTTTAACATTTAAAAGATCTATTTATGTTGTCAAGGATATGATCGAGGGAGAAGTGCTTACAAATGAAAATATTCGTATCATTCGTCCTGGACTTGGGGCATCTCCACAATATTTTGATATGTTTTTAGGAAAAAAAATTAACAAATCTGTAATAAAAGGCACAGCATTAACTTTTGACTTAATAGGATAAAAAATGGAAAAATGTTTAGCAATAATAACTGCAAGGGGAGGAAGTAAAAGAATTCCAGGAAAAAACATAAAGCCATTTTTAGGCCGGCCCATTATTGAATATTCTATAATAGCAGCAAAAAAAGCAGGATGCTTTGATGAAGTAATGGTATCAACAGATGATCAGAAAATCGGAGCATTGGCAAGTTCAATTGGGGCTGATATTCCATTTAAACGTTCAGCTGAAACATCAAATGATCATGCAACTACTGCGGAAGTTATTTTTGAAGTATTAAATGAGTATAAGAAAATAGGTAAAGAATTTAAGTATTGCTGTTGTATATATCCTACTGCTCCTTTTATTACAGAAGACAAATTAAAAACAGCTTACGATAAATTAATAAGTAGCGGTGCTGATTCTGTTGTGCCAGTAGTAAGATTTGGATTCCCAATTCTACGATCATTTAAAATTGAAGAAGGGTTGGTAAAAATGAATTGGCCAGAATATATGAATTCTAGATCTCAAGATTTGCCTGCCGCATTTCATGATTGCGGTCAATTTTATTTTATTAAAGTTGAAAACTTTTTAAAACATAAAAAACTATTTACTGAATTTACAGTACCTTTTGAAATGCCAGAATCAGAAGTGCAAGATATTGACAATGAGGAAGACTGGAAAGTGGCTGAAATAAAATATACTTTTTTATTGGAAAAAATGAAAAAAAGTAATGTATAACGCCTTGTTAATTGGTTGTGGCAATATCGGGGCAATGTATGACTGGGATAATGATCATATATTAACACATGCGAAAGCCTATTTTAAATCAGGTAAAGTAAATCCTTCTTTTTATGATTTAAATAAAGAGCAGGTGCAAAAGGTTGCAAATAGATATAATGGCAAAGTAATTGACAATTTAGATTTAGCACTAAAAAATTCAAAATTTGATATTGTTTCAATATGTACGCCAACTTCTACACATTTTACTTTACTGTCTAATGTGTTAAAAAGTAAAACATCAGTAATCATTTGTGAAAAACCAATATCTATAAATTATAATGAATTAGAACAGCTAAGAGAAATTTATTCTAATTCAACATCAAAGGTGCTGGTAAATTATATGAGACGATATCAGCCTTCATATAATCAACTTAGTAATATTTTGGCAAACTTTCCCGAAAATGAAGTATTAACAAACATATCTATTCGTTATCAAAGAGGTTTTATTAATAACTGTAGTCACGCACTTGATCTTTTACAGTTTTTATTTAAAAAAAAATTTGAACCACAAAATTTTGTTATTACAAGAAGGGAATTTGATCACTTTCAAAATGACCCCACTATTAGTGGGCAAGGTGAATGGCTAAACGCAAGTTTAAATATACTTGGATTACAAAATATAAAGTATTCCCATTTTGAAATAGATCTTTATTTTGTAAATAAAAAAATTCAGATAATAAATTCTGGAAATGAAATAAATATTTTTTTCGTCGAAGATATTAATTCAAAATATCCAACATTAGCAATTCAAACTGAAATGAATATGACTAATTGTATTGCTGATTACATGATGCCGGTTATAGAAAAAACAATTTCTCTAATTAATAATAGTGATACAGATAATTTCCTAGAAGCACTACAACTTAATAAAACAATATTAAATATTTTAAATAATTAATTAAATGTCAAATCTGGCAATTAAAGGAGGCACTCCAATACGGACAAAATTATTTCCTGCTTACAATACAATTGGCGAATCTGAAAAAATAGCCGTCACAAAAGTATTAGATTCTGGAAATCTATCACAATATCTTGGAGCTTGGACACATGATTTTTTGGGTGGTCCAAATGTTAGAAAATTAGAAGATGATTGGGCAACACTATTGGGTGTTAAACATGCTGTGAGTGTAAACTCAAATACATCAGGTTTATTCACTGCGATGGGCGCTATTGGTATACAGCCTGGTGATGAAGTAATTGTTTCTCCCTATTCAATGAGTGCTAGTGCAGTTGCACCGCTTATATATGGAGGCATTCCAATATTCGCAGACATTGATCAAGAAACATATTGTATGGATCCTAAAAGTATTGAAGCTAAAATTACATCTAGAACAAAAGCGATTTTAGTAGTTCATATTTTTGGGCATCCAGCTGATATGGATGCAATTATGTCCATAGCAAATAAGTATAATTTAATTGTTGTTGAGGATTGTGCTCAAGCTCCTTTGGGTAAATACAAAGGACAATATGTAGGAACGATTGGACATTTAGGCGTTTTTAGTTTCAATTATCATAAACATATACATACAGGTGAAGGTGGGGTGATAACAACTAATGACGACAATTATGCAGATCGTTGCCAAATGATTCGAAATCATGCTGAAAATGTAACCGCTCCTCGTGAAATAAAAGACCTTACAAATTTAATAGGCTACAACTACCGTATGACCGAGATTGAGTGTGCAATTGGTATTGAACAAATTAAAAAGCTTCCACATTTAATAGAAAGTAGATTAGAAAATGTAGCTTTTTTTGATGAACACCTATCTAAATTTCCATTTTTAGAAATACAAAAAAAACAAACTTATAATTCACTACATACATATTATTTATATCCTGTTAAATTCAATAAAGAAATCGCTGGTATAGAAAGGAATAAATTTGTAGAGGCTTTAAAGGCAGAGTTGCCTTCAGCAATTTTACGAGAAACTGCACCATTATTAGGTGCCGGGTATGTAAAACCAATATATTTACAACCCCTTTTTCAACAAAAAGCTGCTTGGGCATTTAATCCATTATTGTGTGACCCATCAATTACATATTTTAAAGGATTGTGTCCTGTTACAGAAAAAATGCACTTTGAATTATTGTGGACTCATGAGTTTATGCGTCCGGGAATGACTAAAGAAGATATGATGGACGTGATAAATGCAATTGATAAAGTTTTTAACAATATTCACGAACTTAAATGATACTCCCTAAGTTAGATGGAAGAGGCCTGTTTGTATTTAGTGATCCCGGTGGTGCTAAGCCTATACTTTCTTACGCTACATTGAATTATAGCTTATCTGATGTATTGGTGATATCTGACAGAAAGTACCCATTTTTTAATGACTTTAAATGCACTGTTATTTTTTATAATAATGAGTCAATAGAAGAAATTATTGACAATTATAAGCCAAGTTTTATATTTACTGGCACATCATACACATCAAAAATTGAGATTAAGTTTATAAAAATTGCAAAAAAAATAGGGGTTCCAACATATTCTTTCATAGACCATTATACTTCATTTTTAGAAAGATTTGATTTAGAGGGGGAGGCAGTTTATCCCGACTTTATTTGTTTAATAGATGATGATGCTAAATCAATTTTAATTCAAAATAAAATTGACGTGTCAGCTATTGTCACCGGCAATTATTTTCATGAGTATTTAAAAATCTGGAAGCCAGTTATTAGCAAAAATGAATTATTAAAGGAAATCGGAATTCAATTAAATAATAAAAAATTATGTGTTTATGGACCAGACCCATTGTCTAATAAAGTAAAAATTAACGAATTTGATTTTGATGAACTAGAGGCAACTTCTCAATTAAGCAAAATAGCTGAACAGTTGAAAGAAACACATCTATTTGTTTTAAATCCCCATCCCAACCAAAATGTAGAAAAAATTTCAATGGTCTGCGGTAATCATATATTTTTAATTGCACATCCAATTGATGTCAATACCTTGATTTTTTATGCAGATGTTGTTATAGGATTTTTTTCTAATTTTTTAGTAGAAGCTAAGATTTTAAATAAACCAGTTCTTAGATTTTTTATAAATAGAAAAATGAAAGATCCATTTGAACAAACGAATATTGGCAGGGTGGTTTACCCTGAAAATATAATTTCAGAACTTCAACAAATAAAATAATGCTAAAAAAAGATATTTTTTTACAGGGACATACTATTTATCTTCGTGCATTGAACGAACAAGATATTCTTGGCAATTATAGCAGATGGCTGAATGATTTAGAAATTACGAAATACAATTCACATGGTCGTTTCCCAATGACTGTCGAAAAGCTTATAAGTTTTGTTCAAATGTCAACACAGTCAAATACTTCATTAGTAATGGCTGTAGTTAACACAGAAAATGATGACCACGTAGGGAATATTAGCTTACAATCAATAAATTGGATTGATCGCAATGCAGAAATTGCATTTTTATTAGGAGAGAAGTCTTATTGGGGTAAAGGTAAAATGCTTGAAGCCGGAAAATTGATAATAAAACATGGGTTCAATTCATTAAACCTACATAGAATTTATTGTGGCACTTCATCTCAAAATATAGGGATGCAGAAATTAGCAGAAAAATTAGAAATGACAATTGAAGGCATTAGAAAAGAAGCTTTGTTTAATAATGGAACGTACGATGATATTATTGAATACGGTATATTAAATAAATAATGAAATATTGTAAAAAATGTTTACAAACTGATACTAGACCTGGTATTAAGTTTGACGATTATGGCATTTGCCCAGCTTGTAATTATCACGCAAGTTTGCAGCAAGTTGACTGGAATGAACGACGAAAAGAGCTTGATAACATAGTAGCTTTCGGAAAAGCAAATAATCATTCAGGATATGATTGTATTATTGGTGTTAGTGGGGGGAAAGATAGCACACGACAGGCATTCTTTGTTAAAGATGTTTTAAAGATGAATCCGCTACTAGTTTCTCTTGGATATCCACCAGAACAAGTTACACAGCGAGGCGTTGATAATGTGTCTAATATGATAAATCATGGCTTTGATTGCATTTCTGTAAATCCTTCACCGCAAGTTTGGAGAAAATTAATGAGAGAGGGTTTTTTTAAGTATACAAATTGGGCAAAATCAACAGAGCTAGCGTTATTTAGTAGTGTGCCTAGACTAGCAATTGCATATCAGATTCCTTTAATTTGGTGGGGAGAAAATGCTGCACTTCAACTAGGCGATTTGAATGTAATGGGTAAAAGTGGAAGTGATGGAAACAATCTGAGAAAAATGAATACACTAGCTGGCGGAGATATTTCTTGGTTACTAAATATGGGGATTAAACAAAAAGATATACTTCAATATAATTATCCTTCAGAAAAAGAAATAGATGACGCAAACTTAAGAATTACTTTTTTAGGATATTTTTGGAAAGATTGGTCATTAATAGAAAATGGAAATTTTGCAACTTTACGTGGTTTAGATATTAGAAACGAAAAGCCATGGGAGATCGGTGATCCACTTGGTATAACATCTTTAGATGAAGACTGGGTAACTCTGAATCAAATGATTAAATATTTGAAGTATGGTTTTGGTCGTATCACAGATTATGTAAATGAAGATATTAGAAATGGACTTATATCTAGAGAAGAGGGCATTGAACTAAATAAAAAATATGATGGTTCTTGTTCACTAGAATATATTAATAGTTTTTCAAATTACATTGGTATAACAGTTGATGAATTTTGGGAACAAGTAGATAAATCAGTAAATCTAGAACTTTTCACAAAACAAGGTAAAGGCAAATATTTGCCAAAATTTGAAGTAGGAATAGGATTATGAACAACCCAACAATAGTGATTATAGATTATGGTGTTGGAAATACGCATTCTGTATTAAATGCCATAAAATTTCTTGGATATAAAAAAATTATAATCTCTGATAGTGAAATAATTATAAAGAAAGCAGACGCATTAATTTTACCTGGTGTTGGCGCATTTGAAGAATGTATAAGTAATCTTAAATTGCGCAAATTAGACAGAATACTTAACGAATCGGTTATTGTTAATAAAAAACCAATTCTAGGAATTTGTGTTGGTATGCAATTACTAGCAACTATTTCTGAAGAAAATGGACTTCACAATGGTCTTGATTGGATAAAAGGTTCTGTAAAGAAAATTATTGTGCCCAAACCATTGGCCGTTCCTCACGTTGGTTGGAATGACGTTATAAGCAAGAATGAAAATATTTTATTCAATCGAAATGTTGAAAATGCCAATTTTTATTTCGATCACAGTTATCATTTTGATTGTGAAGAACAATATGTTGCAGGGTATTGCGATTATGGAACAAGAATTACAGCGGCAGTTCAGAAGGAAAATATTTATGGAGTACAGTTTCATCCAGAAAAAAGCCAAACCAATGGACTAAAATTATTTAGAAGTTTTTTTAATTCAATTTAGCGTGTTAAAGAAAAGAATTACAGCTACTTTAGTAGTAAAAAATGGGATTTTAGTACAGAGTATTGGATTTAAACGGTATTTGCCTATTGGTAAACCTGCGATTGCAATTGAATATCTTAATTCTTGGGGTATTGACGAAATTATTTTACTTGACATGTCGGCAACCGCAAATGGCAGAATACCTGATTATGATATGATTCGTAATGCATCACTTAAGTGTTATGTGCCACTTACGGTTGGTGGGGGCATTTCTAATGTAAATCATATAAAGGAACTTATGCATAGTGGCACAGATAAAGTTGCACTTAATCATGCTGCAATTTTTCAACCAGAATTTATTAAAAATGCTGCAGAAATTTTTGGGAATCAGTGTGTTGTTGTTTCTATAGATGCAATCAATACTTTAGATGGATATCGTGTTTATGACTATATAACTCAAAAAGCTTTGTCAATCACTCCTGCAGAAATGGCTAGAAAATCAGTAGAATTAGGTGCAGGAGAGATATTAATAAATTCTATTGATAGAGATGGTAGTTATTTAGGATATGATAAGATTTTAATAAATTCTATTTGTAATCAAGTTTCTGTTCCAGTTATTGCATGCGGTGGTGCAAAAAATGCAAAAGATATGATTGATTTGTTACAAAATACATCTGTTTCTGCTGCGAGTGCGAGCAATTTTTTCCACTTTATAGAGCATAGTGTGAATATAACAAAAGCAAATATTATTAGACAATTGAATGTTCGATTAGAAACACATGCAGATTACTGTGATTCCAATTTTGATGAAGAGTGTAGGTTGATCAAGAAAAATGATAATGAACTTGAGGAAATGTTATATATGAAGATTGAAAAAGAAGTAATATGAGATTTTGTAAACGTTGTTTATACCCCGAGAATCATCCTTTAAATATTATTTTTGATGAAAATGGTATTTGCAGTGGATGTCTTATTCATGACGAAAAAGACATTTTAGACTGGGATGCACGAAGTCAAAAATTAAAGAGTATATTAAATTGCTATAAAAATAAATCAGGTAAAAATTATGATTGTATTATTCCTGTATGTGGAGCGAGAGATTCCTATTTTATAGTTCATACAATAAAGAATGTTTTTGGAATGAATCCTTTATTAGTAACTTACAATAAACACTATAATACTGATGTTGGAATTCGCAATCTAGCAAATCTTAGGATTCTATTTGATTGTGATATTATGACACTTACTGTAAATCCAGAAACTGTTAAGAAAATTACAAGGGCTACAATTAGAAAAATGGGGAGTATTTATTGGCATTGTATTGCCGGCCAAACCGTTTATCCGGTTCAAGTAGCAGTTAAATTTAAAATACCATTGATAATCTGGGGAGCTCATCAAGGAATTGATCAAGTTGGGATGTTTTCTCATGAGAATGAAGTAGAAATGACGAGGAAATATAGAAAAGAACATGATCTTATGGGTTTTGAGGCTGAAGATTTGATAAGTGAATTCGATAACATAAATGAACAAGATATTGTACAATATAAATATCCAGACGATAAAGAAATAGAGCGAATTGGCGTTCGAGGAATATATCTGAATAATTACATTCGTTGGGACTCCAGAACCCAACATGAGGAAATGATTAAATTATATAATTATGAAACCTCTTTGCAAACTAGAACATTTGATACATACAATGATGTTGATTGTTTTAATTATTCTGATGTACATGATTATATAAAATATATCAAACATGGCTATGGAAAGGTTTCAGATCATGTAAGTAGAGAAATAAGATTACGCCACATGACACTCGAAAAAGGCATAGAATTAATAAAAAAGTACACACCTATTAAACCCCAAAACCTACAATTATTTCTAGATTGGATAGGTATAACGGAAAACAGTTTTTATTATCTCCTAGATCAACATAGAAATAAAATATTGTGGCAAAGAAATGAAAATTGGGATTGGGAATTAAAATCTTCTTTTTTAACTGATTTTAAAATTGATGAAAAAAGTAATCATACTAACCGAGAACGTATTGAAAATTTCACTGAATTTATCCAAACTCCAATTAAAAAAAGCTCGGATTATAAAAACTGCTATATTCTTATAGGAAAAGGGGTTGAATAAAAAATGTATCAACAAATATGAGCACACTTAATAAGCTATTATATTTAATAACTAGTAAACAAAAAAAAGACTTAATTATACTAATAATACTAATGATAATTGGTTTATTGTTTGAAATGATTGGTGTTGGTATTATAATTCCAGTTTTAGGAATAATTATGAATAGTGAAGTAATAAATAATTATCCATTTTTAAAACCTTATTTTATTTCTACAAATGAGCAATTTCATAAGGAGAAAATCATTGTAATTTCATTAATATTATTAGTGTTTATTTATTTAATAAAGACAATATATCTAATGTTCTTAGCATGGAAACAATCAAAAATTTCATCATATTTATCATCACATTTAGCTAAAAAATTATTCTCGGGGTATTTAGAATTACCATACATATTTCATACGCAAAGAAATTCATCAGATCTAATTAGAAACATTCAAAGCGAAGTAAACTACTTTAACAATATTGCACAATCTTTCATTACATTAACCACTGAAATCTCTGGAATAATCGGCATCGCTTTTATGTTATTATTAATAGAGCCACTTGGAGCAATATCAGTTTCAGGCTTTTTAATCATTTTTGCTTTTGTTTTTTATAGATTGATTAGAAATAAATTATTAAGATGGGGGTATCAAAGACAAATAGAAGAGGGAAGTTTATCTAGAATATTGAATGAGGGTTTTGGGAGTATAAAAATCTCGAAATTGATGAATAGAACAAGCTATTTTATAAAATTGTTTAGAAAAACAAGTGATCAAAAAGCTAGAACATATTCCACAATTTTTGCATTCCAGCAATTTCCAAGAATGTATATAGAATTTATGGGAGTACTTTCGATTTCTGTATTTATATTAATCATGACCTTAACGTCAAGGCCAATTGAAACATTATTGCCCATTATTGGTGTTTTTGTTGTTGCCGCATTTAGGCTAATGCCATCAGTAAATAGAATAATGGGATCTCTACAAAATATTCGTGCTGCAAAACCGGTTATAGAATTATTATTTCAAGAATTTGTAATAATAAATGAAAACAATACTAAAATTGACAATAATTCAAAAACTATTAAATTCAATAATTGTATAGAAATAGATTCATTATACTATTCATATCCTAGTTCTAATAGAAATATTTTAGAAAATGTATCTCTAAAAATAAATAAAGGAGAAAGTGTTGGATTAATTGGGCCAAGTGGATCTGGGAAAAGTACACTAATTGATATTATTATTGGGCTATTTAAACCAACTTCTGGTTTGATTTTAGTTGATGGAAATCCAATAACAGAAAATTTAACCGAATGGAAAAACAAAATCGGGTATGTGTCTCAATTTATTTATTTAACAGATGATACAATAAAAAACAACATAGCATTTGGTTTAGCAGATGAAGATATTGATGATAAAGCTGTTATAGCAGCATTAAAAATGGCACAACTAGAAGAATATATTGAAAGTTTACCATACGGAGTTTTAACAAAGGTTGGGGAACAAGGTGTTCAATTATCTGGAGGTCAAAGACAAAGAATTGGAATTGCAAGAGCGCTTTATAACAACCCTGATATTCTAATTTTAGATGAAGCCACAAGTGCATTAGATACACATACAGAGAAAGAAGTTATGGAATCTATAAATTCATTTAAAGGGAAAAAAACTATTATTATTATTACACATAGGTTAACTACAATTAGTAATTGTGATAAAATATTTAAAATAGAAAATGGCTCAATAATTGAAAATGTTAAATAAATAAAAAAATAAAAAATGAAAGCTGTAATATTAGCTGGTGGCCTTGGAACAAGAATTTCTGAGGAAACCCATTTAAAACCTAAACCAATGATTGAAATAGGTGGAATGCCAATTTTATGGCATATAATGAAACAATATTCTCACCACAATATAAATGAGTTTATTATATGTTGCGGGTATAAGGGGTATATAATTAAGGAATATTTTGCAAATTATTTTTTGCATAGATCAGATATTTCAATTGATTTATCAAATAATAATATTGAAATTCATAACCAATTTAGTGAGCCATGGAAAGTCACGATGATTGATACTGGATTAAATACAATGACAGGAGGAAGATTAAAAAGAATTTCAAAATATTTAGATAAAGATGAGCCATTTTGTTTTACATATGGTGATGGAGTTTCTAACATTGATATAACTGAATCAATTAATTTTCATAATGAACATGGTAAACTCGCAACAATTACATCTGTTAGACCTCCTGGTAGATATGGGGCATTAATTATTAATCAGGAATTGGGTGTAGAAAGTTTTTTAGAAAAACCTATTGGTGATGGCGGTCAAATTAATGGCGGATTTTTTGTTTTATCTCCAAAATGTATTGACTATATAGATGATGATACTACAACTTGGGAAGCTGGTCCATTAAATAAATTAGCAACTGAAAATCAGCTCGTTGCCTTTAAACATGATAAATTTTGGCATCCAATGGATACACTAAGAGATAAGACATTTTTAGAAGAATTATGGAATTCTAATAAAGCTCCTTGGAAAACTTGGATATAATTTTAAAAATATAAATAACAATAATATGAAAATTTTAATTACTGGTAACTTGGGTTACGTAGGTTCTGAATTAGTAAAATATTTTAAGTCTAAATATTCAAATTGTTACATAATAGGTTATGATACTGCTTTTTTTTCACATTGCATTACTTCTGATGGACCGGTTCCGGAGGTTTATGTGGACAAGCAATACTTTGGTGATGTTCGATTTTTTCCAGAAGACATTTTAGCAAACGTTAATGTTGTAATAAATCTTGCAGCTATTTCAAATGATCCAATGGGTAATAAGTTTTCGGAAATTACCAATGAAATCAATTTCTTGAGTGCTTTACGAATTGCAGATCTTTCTGCAAAATATAATGTCAGTCATTATGTTTATGCATCTTCTTGCAGTATATATGGTGCTGCTGATGGCTCTGCAAAAATTGAGAGTGATCAATTAAATCCACTTACCTCATATGCAAGATCAAAAGCCGATTCAGAATTTGCATTAGAAAAAATGAAAAAAAATGGAATGTTAGTAACAGCACTAAGGTTTTCAACAGCATGCGGAATGTCTGATAGACTTAGACTTGATTTAGTTCTTAACGATTTTGTTGCTTCTGCTGTTTTAAGTAAGAGAATTGAAATTCTTAGTGATGGATCACCATGGAGGCCTTTAATTAATGTATATGATATGTGCCGAGCTATTGACTGGGCTAGTCATAGAGACGACAATGAAGAATTCATTAAAATAAATATTGGAAGTAATAATTGGAATTATCAAGTTAAAGATTTGGCTAAAGCTGTATCAAAAATCATCCCTTCTGTTCAAATTATCATCAATGAAAATGCGCAACCAGATAAACGATCTTATAAAGTTGATTTTTCATTATTTTCTACATCTGCACCTAATTTTATTCCAGTTAAAACTTTAGATGAAACAATATTGGAATTGATCAATGGTATAGAAAAGTATGCACATAAGTTAGTAGATTTTAGAAGTAGTAATTTAATTAGATATAATGTACTAAATAAGTATATAGAAGAAAAAAAGTACAATAATAACTTGTTTTTGAAATAGTGACGATGAAAAACCTTTTATTAGTACCAAGTCCTGCAATATGGCCTGTTTTAGAATTTGAAATTGATATTTTGCAATCTGCAATAGATGACGGGTATCGTGTGACCTACATCTATTGTAATGGTAGTTATAAATCATGTATTGCTAATAAGGAAAATCCTAAAGACATATTTAATCCATTCATATGTGTAAGATGTAAGAATAAGTCGAGTAACGCTTTGAAATTATTAACGAATCAAGAAAATGTTAATATAATTGAAAATAATTTAAATTTGAATAATTTAGAATTTAGTAAAAAAATTATTGATTTAAAACATGAATTTAGATCGAATATTTTAATTGAAAATAAAATTAAAGAAATTGTTGATATTGATGAATGTGATATTTATGATTCTGCCTTATCTACTCTAATGACTACTTTAAAAGACTCAAAGCCTGATTTAGAAAAACATAAACGAATGCTTTTTGACTATCTTTTAGAAGGGCTAAATGCTTATTATTTTTATAAAGATTTATTAAAAAATACTTTTTTTGATAAAATTATCATTTATAATGGAAGAGTAAGTAGATATAGACCAATCTTACGTCTTTGTAAAAAATATAATTTATCATTTGAAGTCTTAGAATATCCGGAATACAGCTATGATAGATACATACTTACTCCAAATCAATATCCGCATGATTTTTCAAATAGATCTCAAATACTTCGAAAATATGCTGATGAATTTCCATTAAATACCGTAGAAAAAATTAAAATTGGAAAAGACTTGATAGAAGATTCTATAAATCATATAGAGAAGCATGGCATTGGTATTGGTAATTTCGTTCAAGACCAAAAAAAAAACCAACTACCAGATGATTGGAATCCTAATCTTTTTAATATTGCAATTTTCACTTCTAGTGATTTTGAAAATGCTGGAATTCCTGAATATTATAATAGACTTTATAATGGCAGTCAATTCTCAACTATTCAGGCATTAAGAAATTTGTTACCAAATGATTTCCATTTTATAATTAGAATACATCCTAATCAAAAAGATAAAGATTTAACCTCAGCAAAAGAACTGGAAGGTCTTCAATCTGAGAGTATTACTGTAGTAAAAGCCAATGATATTGTTGATTCTTATTATTTAGCAATGCAGTCAAATTTAGTTATAACATTTGGCTCGCAGTTATCAGTAGAGTCCGCTTATATGGGAAAACAAGTTATTGTTTTTGGTAATTCCAATTTTGAGTCATTTAATTTTACATTAAATGTTGGAAATGATGTTTTATTTGCTTCAAAAGCAATCAAGGATTTTCGTTATGATAAAAAGTTATTACTTGAAAATTATCCTCAAATTAAGGATGAGGCTTGTTTACATATGTTTGCTAGAAAAAATCAAGGTATAATACCAAAATATTTGAAAAAAAATAGTTATTATGGAGGAGTTTTTCTAATTGAAAGTCAAGAAAAAAAAATTCTTATTGATAAGAGAATTTTTTTAGTGACTAAATATTTAGGAGCGCCATTTGTTTTAATTAATATATATTTATCTAGCGGGATAAAAAAATTATTATACACCCTAATTCAATTAATAAAAAAATAAAAATTATGAAAGGTAAAATCAATGATGTAGTTATTACAAAATTAAATAAAATACCAGATGAAAGAGGCTGCATAATGCATATGTTAAGAGTAGATGCCCCAAATTTTCAAAAATTTGGAGAAATATATTTTTCAACTGCTTATCCAGGTGTTATTAAAGGTTGGCATGAACATACTTTACAAGTTCAAAATTATGCTGTTATCATCGGAATGATAAAATTAGTTTTATATGATAACAGAAAAGATTCTACGACTTATGGAAATCTTATGGAATTATTTATCGGGGAAGAAAATTATTGTTTAGTTACAATCCCAACAGGTGTGATTAATGGTTATAAATGTATATCAACTGAAAAGTGTATGGTAGCAAATTGCTCTACATTGCCTTATACTGATGGAGAAATGTTGAGATATGATCCATTTGGTGATGCAGTCCCTTATAAATGGGAAATTGAAATGAAATAATAAATTATGAAAATTTGTATAATTGGAGCCTCAAGTTATATTGGTGGTTGGATTGTTGAAAGTCTTAAGAATACCGAACATGATATAAGTGTCGTATACAGGAATGAGCCTATTTGCGATTATAATTGGAAATCTGGTCTTAGTAAAATTATAGTTGGTGATATCACAGATTTAAACGTAATAAATGCAATAATCGAAATTGAACCTGAAATTATAGTTTATTTAGTTTCATTGAATCATATACAAAGTGAAAATAATATTTTCAAAACATTAAATATTAATGTTTCACCTATGGTATATTTAGCAAATGAACTTTCTAAACTGAAAACATTCAATAAATTTATTTATTTTTCAACTTTACAAGTTATAGGTAAAATAAATAATGGACAAATAATTGATGAATCAACTATCCCTAAACCACTAAATAATTATGGATTAACACATTTTTTTTGTGAAGAGGCGCTTGCAATGTTAAATAGATCTAATAAATTAAACTATACTATTATACGATTAGCAAATAGCTATGGACCAGCAAAGTATAATTCTTGCGATACACTATGGTTGGTTATAAATGATTTTTGTTCAAGTGCTTTGAAAAATAACATAATTCAGTTAAAATCAGATGGCTCACCACAAAGAGATTTTATTTATTTAAATGATGTTGCGAGGGCAGTAAACTTTATTATCAAATTTGGCAATAAAGTACCTCCTATTGTAAATGTAAGTTCTGAGATAACAATGACAATGTTGGAATTAGCTCATTTGACAAAAAAAGTCTGTAAAAATTATGGTTTAGAAGTTCGTGTTCTTTTGCCGAATGGGAATGAGTCTTATGATTGTGAAACTCATTTACAAATAGAAAGGTATGTAATCAAATCCTGGCTATATAAAGTTGGTTTTGAAATTAAAACTAATCTTGAAGAAGGAATCTTATATACTATTGAAAATTTAAAAAAACATAATAATTAAATTTTGCAATTAACAACACCGATCTTATTTCTAACATACAAAAGATTTGATACTGCAAAAAAAGTCTTTGATAGTATAAAAAAAGCACAGCCAAAAAAACTATATTTTGTAAGTAATGCTCCGAAGAATAATGATTTTGAAGAGTATAAAAAAATTTCTAAAGTAAGATCTTTAGTTGACCAAATTGATTGGGATTGTAATGTAATAACCTTATTTAGAGAAGAATATTTAGATGTAAAACAATCTATTACAAACTCAATTGATTGGTTTTTCTTATTAGAAGAAAAAGGAATAATATTAGAAGATGACTGTGTTCCTGTTCAATCGTTTTACACATTCTGCCAAGACCTCTTAAGTTATTACGAGAATGATAACGAAGTTTATAGTATTGGAGGTTGTTGTTTTTTCGAAGATTTAAATTTACCAGAAAACGAATATCGTTTTTCTAAACACGCTTATATTTGGGGTTGGGCTACATGGAGGAGAGCTTGGAAAAAATATGATCTTAAAATGAGTCAATGGCCAAATTACAAAAATACCAAATCATTTAAGTCAATTTTTAGAAATAAGTTAATCCGTTATTATTGGATTAATATTTTTAATTCTGTTTATAGAGGTCAAATTAATACTTGGGACTACCAATGGGTTTATTCAGTATGGTTAAATAATGGAATAACAATTATACCTAACAGAAATTTAATTACAAATATTGGATTTGGAAATGACTCTAATTTTACAAATGATAAAAACAGTATTGAAGCTAATATGAAAGTTTCTGAAGTTAAATTTCCACTAAAGCATATTGATAACAAAATTATAAATAGTATCGATCAAAAATATGTAGAAAAAAATATATATAGAATAACATTTTGGTCATTTATTAAAAGTATGTCTTATAGAATTTATATTAACTATTTTTTTAAAAAGGGCACTAAAAATTTGAATAATTGAAAATAGGTTACGATAGTCAAATATTTTTTTTCGAGAAGTATGGAGGTATTTCAAGATATTTTACATCTCTAATAGAGGAGTTAATTAAAACAAATAACTCGTATAAAATATTCTCATATGTATATATAAATGAATATTTGTCAGAATTCGAAAAAAAAATAATTGATGGGCATAAATTCATTAAATATCCATATAAAACAACACGACTTTTAAAAGCGACATCTTCTGTAATTAATAAGATTCAAATTTTAAACTGGAAGCCAGATATTTTACATGAAACATTTTATTCTTATAATAGAACATGTCCAAAAAATATTCCAATAGTTGTAACAATACATGATATGATACATGAGTTATATCCTGAAATGTTTGATAATAATGATAAAACAGCAATTAACAAAAGAAGATCAGTAGAAAGAGCGGATAAGATTATATGTGTATCAGAAACTACAAAACAAGATCTAATGCGTTTGCTTAAAGTACCAGAAAGCAAAATTTCAGTGATCTATCATGGATTTACACAATTAAATGGTAGCTCAGAACAAAACTCAAATTCCATATCATTTTCGAATGTACCATATTTACTATACATTGGGAAACGTGAAGGTTACAAAAACTTTGCAAAATATGTGAAATCAATTAGTACAAGTAACTGTTTAAAAAAAGATTTTAAATTATATTTTTTTGGCGGCGGTTTTTTTACTAAAAATGAAATAGATATATTTTCAGAGTTAGGATTTTCAGAGAAAGATTATTCATATTTTGAAGGAAATGATTATTTATTACAAAATTTATTAAAAAATGCAGCAGCATTTATTTATCCTTCATTATATGAAGGATTTGGACTTCCACTTTTAGAAGCAATGCAATGTGGTTGTCCAATTGTTGCAAGTAATTCTGGATCTATTCCCGAAATTGCTAAAGAAGCTGCCGAATATTTTGATCCAACATCTATTGATGATATTGCTACGAGTATACAAAATGTTGTCTACTCGAACGCAAGAATAAATAATTTAAAATATAATAGTCGAATTCAGATTGATAATTATTCTTGGATAAAAGCGGCAAGCCTTACAAATGAACTATATAAAAACATATTATCTAAATAATGCAATTAGATTATTTTGATATTGGTATATTTTTATTAATATTATTCTTCTGTTCCATATTTTTTGGATTTATTTTAAAAAAACATATAGTTAATATTTTAGATATTTGGATTATTGTTTTTATAAATCAAATTATTTTTATTAGCGTTGTTATTTATTCATTTGTTAAGAATGAAATAAAATCTGAACATTTTTATTATTGTATTTTATCTTTATTTTCATTCATAATTGGACTAAGCACTTTCTATAAAAAGAAAATAAAAATTGAAAATCAAAGATATTTAATAGATTATAACACAACTAAAATTTCAATTTATATTTATACAATAATATTTATAATAAATGGCAGTTTGATATTTTATTATTTAGGTATACCTTTTTTTATTTCAGGTAATAGAACTATTTCTTCGTATTCAGAATTAGGTTCTGGATTTGGAATCTTAAATTACTTAAACTGGGGCTTACAATCAATTTTAAACATACTAGCATTAAAAGTTTGGTTATTTGACAAAAATAAAAAATTAGGAATTTCAGTCTTGGTTATGTTAGTGATTTTTAATATGTTAAATGGTGGAGGAAAAGGGGCCTATCTTTCTTTATTAATGGCAATTAATTTAGGAATGTATTATATGCATTTAAGTAAAAATGAACAATTCAAAATACCCAAATTTTTTAAATTTGCACTTTTTCTCTTACCATTTTTTATTTTGGCTGCATTTATAGGTGCAGTTAATGTTGGGTATGAAAGCAATGTTTTTTTTGCATTTATAAAACGACTAATTGGGGGGGCAGAAGGCCCATATTATTACTTTGTTCAAAATTCTTATAATCAATTTCACGGACTCAATCTATTTAGCTATCATTTTTCACAAATTTTACCTTATTTTGGTTTCATCGACAAAAATGCAATCGATTTAGGAATAAATCTTACACTTTATTCAGATTTAAATTTTGGAGAATCTGGACATGGACCAAATCCAACAATGTATGTTATTGGACATATAGCATTAGGAAATTTTGGTATTATATATTGTTTTATTATTGGTGCTATTTTATCATATATTAGATACAGATTAAAAGCGACATTTATTATTTGGATGTATCTTAATTTAAATATTATTTCAATAATTGGAGATGGTACTTTAATGCCATTAGATATGTTTTATATTACTTTAATATCACCAATATTAATTTGGTCTTTTATAGTAAGTAGGTTAAATAAGAAAGTTGTATAATAAGTATTAAATATGTATAAAAATCCAAATTGCAATATTTGTAATCATGAAATTGATAGAATATTTTCAAGAAGTGTGTTAAAGAAATATCATGTTGATTATTTTAAATGTAATAATTGTGGGTTTATTCAGACAGAATTACCTTATTGGCTAAAAGAAGCCTATAGTGATGCTATTACAAATCAAGATATCGGTTTAATTTCAAGAAACATTAATTATTCCAAAATAACTAAAGTACTTATTAAAGTTTTATGTTTAGATAATAAATCTAACTTCCTTGATTATGGGGGTGGATATGGCATGTTTGTGAGACAAATGAGAGATTTTGGATATAACTTTCTACGTTATGATATATATTGTCAAAATATTTTTGCTAAAAATTTTGACGGGAATTTAAATATGAAATACAAACTTATTACTGCCTTTGAAGTATTTGAACATTTAGAAAATCCTTTTGATACAATTAAAGAGTTAATAAAAATTACAGACATTCTATTTTTCTCAACTGAAGTACAGCCTGAAAATTCAATGGAAATTGAAAAATGGTGGTATATAATGGAAGAAACAGGGCAGCATATTTCATTATATTCAATAAAATCATTAAAATATTTAGCCGAAATTAATCAGTGTTATTATTACACAAATAAAAAAGATTTGCACATATTTTCAAAGAGAAAAATAAGTCAATTGTTAATTTTTATTGTAATGAATAAATATCTTAGGAAAATAGCAGATATTATTCTAAAAAACAAGCCATCCTTATTAATGAATGATTATTATAAATTAAAATAATTAACCTAAGTCTTTCTTGAATAAATAATATTAAATAACTTTTATCTTATTAAGATAATATATATCTCAACTTAATTGAATAAATTATCACCACAAGTTACTCTTGTTATTCCTTGTTTTAACGGGTGGGCATATACTAAGGAATGTTTAAATTCTATTTTTAATTCAAATTATACCAATTATAATGTTGTTATAATTAATGATGGTTCAACCGATGAAACTAGTTTATCTTTAAGACAATATTTTCCCAATGTTGAAGAAATTATTGGAGATGGAAATCTTTGGTGGTCAAGATCTATGAATTTGGGTATTGAACATGCAATAAAAAATCATTCTGATTACGTTTTAGTACTAAATAATGATGTAGTTCTAGAAACTAATACAATTAGTAATTTAATAAATACGGCTATATTATATCCTAATTCAATAATTGGATGTTTAATTTACAATTTACATAATCCAAATGTAATTTGGAGTGCAGGAGGTATCATGAAATGGCCATGGCCTGGTGAAGTGCAAATAGGCATTGGTGAATATGATTATAATCAATATAGAGGAATTAGGAGTGTTGAATGGACTCCAGGCATGGGCACACTAATAAATATAAAAACTTTGTCAGAATTAAATTTTTATGACGATAAAAATATGCCACAGTATCTTTCTGATGTTGATTTATGTCTGAGAGCAAAAAAAAAGGGCTATTCTGTTTTAATTAATTCTGAATGTATACTTTATAACAATATCGAGAACACAGGTGGAATTACTAAAACGACTTCTAAATTTAATTTAAAATTAATTAAAGAAATGTTTTTAAGTTTTCGATCCCCTGATTACTTTAAAGCAAGATCAAAGTTTATTTTTAGACATTGTAATTGGTACTTTTTATTTTTTGCAATATTTATTAGATATTCACGCTTATTAATTTATATTTCAAAGAGACTAAATTGAAAAAACGTATTTGTATTGATATAAGAATTTGTCAAAAATCATCTCGTTATACCGGTGTTGGCATTTATGCATATCACATAAGTAAATTTATAGAAGAAAATAATTCTGAATTTGAATTTTGGTATCTTGTATTAAAAGGCAAAGAATTACCATGGAAATTACCGTTAGATAGATTGATTTCTTTAAAAAGACCTAATAAACCTGAATCGATACAGGAAGTGTTTGATTTTTTTGATTTAAAATATTTACTTAAAAAAAATAAAATTTCTATCTTTCATTCTCTAGTACCAGGTATGCTCTCACCCGCGAAATCATTATCTGTAGTCACTACTATCCATGATATTATTCCTGATATTTTACCATTAGAAAATTATACATCACTTTTTGCTAGATTTCTATATAGGTTAAAAATGAAAATCTCATTAAAGTCAAGTTATATAATAACAGATTCAATTGCAACAAAAAAAGATTTTACAAGAGTTTATAATTTCAAAAAACAAAATATTTCAACAGTATATCTAAGCTCGCAATTTTCAAATGATCATGTTTTGACAATTCATAAATCGAAGGAAATTGTATGGGGTAGAAAATACTTATTATATACAGGAGGATTTAATTATAGAAAAAATGTACCAATGGTTATTAATTCATTTGCAAGTATTGCAGATGAATTTCCTGAGGTTGACCTATTATTGATTGGTAAACCATCAAATGCTCAATTATATGAATTAAATAATATAATTGAAAGTTTCTCAGATTTGAAAGGTAGAATTATATTAAAAGGGTTTATTTCTGATACTGATTTGCCAAAATATTATTCAAATTGTGAAGCATTTATATATCCTTCATTCTATGAAGGATTTGGAATTCCTGTATTAGAGGCAATGCAGTGTTGTGCACCAGTAATAACCTCAGATAGAGGATCAATTCCTGAAGTTGTTGGATTAAGTGGAATAATGGTAAATCCAGAATCTATTTCTGAAGTTTCTGAAGCCATTTCTAAAGTTTTGAAGGATCCAAATTTACAGACACTATTAAGAAATAAAGGACTTCAACAAGCAAGAAATTTTTCTTGGGAAACCTGTGCAATTGAAACTATAAAAGTTTATAGAAATATTTTAAAAATTTCTTAAATATGGTAATTGGAATTGATGCAAGAGAAATTAAAAATCCATATACTGGAACAGGAATGTATGTGATTAATTTAATAAAATCCTTAGCAGAACAAGATATAGTCAATCAATATATTTTATTTGTTGACCAAGGTGTTGAATTAAATATCCCACTGCCAACTAATTTTAAATATTATAATTTATCTAATGTTTATTTTAGTAAAATTCAAGATCAAATTATAGTTCCGCTTGCAATTTTATTTTCTAAAGTTGATATATTCCATGTAGTTCATCATGATGTTACACCATTTTTTTCAAAAGCACCAGTGATAGTGACTGTATTAGATGTTGCTTGGTTAGATTTTCCAGGCAATTCTAGTAAATTCTTTCAAAAATATTATTTTTTACTTACGAAGTTTTCATTAAAAAAAGCAAAAAAAATAATTACAATTTCTGAATCAACAAAACAAAGAGTAATTTATCATTTTTCTAATATATCTCATAAAATTGAATCCATAATAATTGCTTGTGATCCAGTATTTTCTTTAGATACCAAGGAAGATAATTTTCTTTCAATTTCGGCTGAATTTAAAATAAAGAAACCTTATGTATTGTATGTGGGTTCATTTGCTGGAAGAAAAAATGTTAAAATATTAATAGAAGCCATGAAAATATATTGGGAAAATAATGATAATTCAACTCAATTGGTAATTGCAGGAAAGCCTAGCGGAAAGGATGATGAAATTTTGAATCATTTAATAAATAGATATCCAATTGTCATATTAAGTAGGCCAAAGACAAATATAGAATTGAAATCACTTTATAAAAACGCATCAGTTTTTGTTTTTCCATCTTTATACGAAGGCTTTGGATTACCTGTTTTAGAAGCGATGTCATCTGGTTGCCCAGTTATTGCGTCTAATTCGACGTCGATCCCTGAAATCCTTGGAAGTCATGAATTTTTATTTGAACCGAATGATGTAAAAACTTTATCTAAAATGATAAAAATAGTTTTAAATAATAAAGAGTTACAATTAAAATTAATCAAAAATGGAATCAGGGAATCACTTAAATTTTCCTGGAATAAAGTTGCCCAAGAAACTAGAAAATCATATTTTAATTAGTTTTTTTTAAAACATTATGAACAAAGATTGTAGTTTACCCAATAACATATTTTATGATGCAACATTTTCTGTTCAGAAATATAGAGGAATGGGCAAATATATTAATAACTTCAAATTGACTTTAGAAGAGAAATTTAATTTGAATTGTATAGGTCTTCTTCCTGGAAATATTAAAAATATTGATGATAAGTATTATTCTTTTGGTTTTAGTTTGTATTTTCTTTGGGAACAAATATCCTTATTGATATTTAGAAATAGATCTAATGATTTATTTATTTTCCCTTATAATACAGCTCCGATTTTTTTACCTAGACGCAAGAATAATATTTTGATTTTACATGATTTAATTTTTATGGGTGATTATAAATCTAAATCTTTAAAACAGAAATTTGGTAATATGTATAGAAAATTCATATTACCAATTATAATTAGAAAATTTAATTATATAATTACTGTTTCAGAACATTCAAAAAAACAAATAATAGAGTATTTTAATATTGATGAAAATAAAATTTCAGTTATACATAATGCTATAAATTTAAAAGGGTACGATTTCAATAATAACATTAAATCCTTTGAAAAAGCCCCCTTTTTTTTACACATTGGCGGTGAACCACATTATAAGAACAGTTTAAGTGTCGTATATTCTTTTAATTTATTACCACCTGAATATAAGTCTAAATTTAAACTTTTTATAATAGGAATTAGAGAGTCAAAAGTGTTAAATGCTTATAATGACATAGTTAAGTCACTAAATTTAAGTGATAAAATATTTTTTTTGCCTTATCAAACTGATGAGGAAATTGAGAATTTATATAAAAAAGCTACTTTGTTTATATTTCCATCTAAGCAGGAAGGTTTTGGAATACCAGTTATAGAAAGTTTAAAATACGGATGTCCTTTATTATGTAGCAATACTTCATGTATTCCGGAAATTGCTCAGGAAGCTGCATTTTATTTTAACCCAAATTCTAATAATGAATTAGCTGAAGGAATAATTGAAATTGTATCAAATCCTAATTTAGCAGATGAAAGAGTTAAATTGGGTTATAGCATTGTTGAAAAATATTCGCTTGAGAACTTTAAATTAAAAGTTTCGGATTGGTATGTTAGCAATTTTATTAATTCATTCAAATGATTATGTCTACTTCCAATCAACCAAAGATATTAGTAACAATACCAAGAATGCCTTTTCCTTTGAATTCAGGAGGTAGAATTGCTATTTATGATACTTTAACAATACTTTCAAAAAAATATAAACTCACATTAATTATTATTGACGACAATAAAAGCAATATTAATTATCTAAATGAGATGAAGAAATTCACTAATGAGGTTTATTTTTTCTCCAAGAGCAAATTCAGATTTTATTTAAATTCAATTTTTGGATTAATTACCGGAAAACCACTACAAGTAGGTTATTTTTATTTTAACGATATTCAGAAACTTGTTAATATTTTATCTCTAAAACATGATTTGTTTTTATCTTTTATGATAAGAACCTCACTCTATGGAATAGATTTAGATATCAATAAAATACATTATTCTATTGATTCAATGTATTTGAACTATCAAAATTCACAAAGTAATACAACATCATTTTTATGGAAGTTAATTTATAAAATTGAACTCCCATTATTATTTAAAATTGAAAAACAACATGTAGTCAAATACAACATGACTACATTTGTAAATAAAGAAGAAGCTAAATTTTGGGGGCAGTTTGGTAATACAATTAATCTACCTCATGGTGTCACTAATAATATTTTAAATCATAAATTTGTTGATATAAAATATAAAAATACTGTCACATTCATTGGTAGAATGGATTATCAACCTAATATAGAAGCAGTTTTATGGTTTGCTAAAAACGTGTTAAGTCATTTAAATAAAGAAATTCAGTTTCTTGTTATTGGAGGTTTTGCAACGCCCGAAATTATTCAACTTGAGAAAGATTATGAAAATATTAAGATACTAGGATTTGTTGAAGATCCATATGTAATAATTAGGTCTTGCATTTGTAACGTTGCCCCAATGCAGTCCGGCGGAGGTTTACAAACTAAGATATTAATGTCTATGGCAGTAGAAAGTATCGTTATATTATCCAAATTATCTTCATTTGCTATTGAAGGTATTGCAAATGATTTAAATGCCATTATTGAAGATGATCCGTTGAAAATTGCAGAAAAGATTAATTTGATATATTCAAAACCTGATTTGTTTTTAAACATACGTATTGAAGCAAAAAAATTGATTGAAAATAATTATTCATTAGGAGTTATTGAAAATAAAATCTTTGATATATTAAAAAAAATAATAAAATGAAACGTGCTTTAATTTGTGGTGTATCTGGTCAAGATGGAGCTTATATTGCTAAGTTCTTACTTGAAAAGGGGTATCAAGTTTTTGGTGGATCTAGAGATGCGCAAATGAGTTCATTTAGCAATCTAAAATTATTGGGAATTTATACTGACATAAATTTAATATCTGTTAATATAAATGATTTTCGAAGTACACTACAGACAATTATTAAAATAAAACCTGATGAAATTTATAATTTAGCTGGACAAAGTTCTGTAGGGTTATCATTTGAGCAGCCTGTAGAAACACTTGAAAGTATTTCAATAGGCACTCTAAATATATTAGAATCAATTAGATTCTCTAATTTACCTATAAAATTTTACAACGCAGGTTCTAGTGAATGTTTTGGTGATACTGGAAAAATTCCTGCAGATGAAAAAACTTTGTTCCAACCGAGAAGTCCTTATGCAGTTGCAAAATCTACTGCATTTTGGCTTGTTAATAATTATAGAGAAACATATAAAATACATGCATCCACTGGAATATTATTCAATCATGAATCTCCCTTAAGGCCCAGTCGATTTGTAACTAAAAAAATTATATCATCTGCTTGTAAATGTGTAAAAAACAAGAATGAAAAATTACATCTTGGGAATGTTAATATTTACAGAGATTGGGGTTGGGCACCAGAATATGTAGAAGCAATGTGGTTGATGTTGGCGAATGATTTTGCTGATGATTATGTGATTGCTACGGGAGAATCAAATAGCCTTCTCGATTTTGTTCAAAATACATATAGTCTATTAAATTTAAACTGGGAAGATCATGTTATAATTGACAATAGTCTATTAAGACCAACGGATTTACTTTATGGAAGTGCTAATCCCGAGAAAGCAAATAGTGTTTTGGGTTGGAAAGCTAAATATAAAATGAATGATATCATTGAAAAAATGATAGAATTTGAATTAAGTAATATTAAATTCTAAGTATGAACAAAAAAGATAAAATATACATCTCGGGTCACAATGGAATGGTTGGGAGTGCGATTTTAAGAAAATTACAAAATGAGGGATTTGAAAATTTATTATATAAAAATTCAACTGAGTTGGATTTAAGGAATCAAAATAGTGTAGAAGCATTTTTTAAGAAGGAAAAGCCTGAATATGTTTTCTTGGCTGCTGCAAAAGTTGGGGGTATTTTGGCAAATAATTCATTTAGGGCGGAATTCATATATGATAATTTGATGATTGAAGCGAATGTAATTCATTCATCATATTTATATGGGGTGAAAAAATTGCTTTTTCTTGGCTCATCATGTATTTATCCAAGAGATGCCAACCAGCCAATAAATGAGGATTCGCTTTTAAGCGGATATCTTGAGAATACGAATCAACCATACGCGATAGCTAAAATTTGTGGAATTGAAATGTGTGATAGTTATAGGTCACAATATAACTGTAATTTCATTTCAGCAATGCCGACAAATTTATATGGACCAAATGATAATTATGATTTAAATACCAGTCATGTTTTACCTGCTTTAATGAGAAAATTCATAGAAGCTAAGAGAAATAATAGTTCTGTTGTTAAAATATGGGGTACGGGAAAACCCAAAAGAGAGTTTTTGCATGTTGATGATTTGGCTGAAGCTTGTTTATTTTTAATGTTGAATTACGATGAAAAAGGCATTGTTAATATTGGCACAGGAGAAGATATCTCAATTTATGAATTGGCATTACTAATAAAAAATATTGTAGGATATAATGGAAATCTAGAATTTGATACAAACAAGCCTGATGGAACAACCAGGAAGTTATTAAATGTAAACAAAATTAAAAATTTGGGATGGAATGCTAAAATAGAATTAATAGAAGGATTAAAGTTGGTTTTTGAACAAATTCGAGATTTCAATTTTAATAGATAATTAATTAAATGAGAATCCTATTAACTGGATCATCGGGTTTTGTTGGGAAAAATATTTTATTCCATTTACAGCAAAATAAGTATAACATAATTACTATTGGACGAAATGATTCTAATAATATATACTATGATTTCAATTCTATAATAAATAATTTACCTGATTTCGAAATCGTAATCCATGCTGCTGGTAAAGCTCACATTTTAGAGGAATCTAATTTTGATATTGAAAAACAATTTGATTTCAATACCATTGGTACTGAATATTTATTAAAGTCACTTTCTGAATCGATAATTCCTAAATATTTTGTTTTAATTAGTTCAGTTAGTGTTTACGGCTTAGAATCAGGAGAGATGGTAAATGAAAATTTTCCTCTTAATGCTCGTGATCCATATGGATTAAGTAAAGTAAAAACTGAAAATATTGTAATTAATTGGTGTAAAGCTAATAATGTTACATTAACAATTTTAAGATTACCGTTGGTATATGGGATAGATCCTCCAGGTAATTTAGGTAATATGATAAGAGCAATTAAAAATGGTTATTATTTCAATATAAATGATGGAAGTGTTAAAAAGAGTATGATTTTAGTTACTGATATTCCAAAATTTATTATATTATCATATAAAACAGGAGGTATATTTAATTTAACTGATGGATATAGTCCTTCGTTTTATGAACTAAGTCAATTTATTGCAAGGCAGTATGGTTTAAGAAGAATTTTTTCAATACCATTTTTTATTATTAAAACAGTTGCTTTAATAGGGGATATCTTGGGTGATAAGTTTCCATTTAATTCAAAGAAATTGACTAAAATTTTAAATACTCTTACTTTCGATGATTCAAAAGCCCAAAATACTTTTAATTGGAGTCCTACTCCAATTTTAAATAGTTATATTTTAAATAAAACCTAATAATTAATGGAAAACAGTAATAATTATGTATTAATCATGGCAGGTGGAGTTGGTAGTAGATTTTGGCCTAAAAGTCGAAATTCGTTCCCCAAACAATTCGTGGATATTTTAGGTACAGGAAAGTCTTTGTTGCAGTATACTTTTGAAAGATTTGAAAAAATATGTTTGAATGAGAATATTTTTATTTTAACTAACAGTCAATATAAAGATCTTGTTAGTGAACAACTTCCAAATATACCTGTTGATAATATTCTTTTAGAGCCCAGTAGGAACAATACCGCACCATGTCTTGCGTATGCATCCTACAAAATAATGAAGATTAATCCAGAGGCGTCAATTGTAGTAGCACCATCAGATCATCTGATTTTAAAGGAAGAATATTTTCTAGATAAAATCAAAATGGCTTTGGAATTTTCTAAGACAAATGATTCGATAATAACTTTAGGTATAACTCCTACTAGAGCTGATACTGGTTATGGTTACATCAAATTTAATGAAAGTAAAAGTGAAGTTTGTAAAGTCGAATCTTTTTTAGAAAAACCAAGTTTTCAAAAAGCACAAGAATATATTCAAAGCGGTTTTTATCTTTGGAATGCTGGAATTTTTATATGGAGTGTAAAAACTATACATGAAGCTTTTAAAAAATACTCATTAGAGATTCATAATTTATTTATAAATGGGATGAATTTTTACAATACAATTGATGAAGTAAAATTTATAAATTCTGAATATCCAAAATCACCAAATATTTCAATAGATTATGCTATTCTAGAAAAAGCTAATAATATTTACACAATTCCTGCAGAAATTGGCTGGTCTGATTTAGGCACATGGGCATCATTACATGAAACATTAGATAAAGATGAAAACAATAATAGTTCTACTTCGGATTCAGTAGAATTTATTGAAACTGAAAATTGTTTAGTTGACATTGAAGAAGGTAAAGTTGCTGTAATAAATGGACTTCAAGATTATATTATAGTATCTGAGAAAGATATTTTATTAATTTGTCCAAAAAGTAAGGAGCAAGAAGTAAAAAATATGGCATCTAAAGTCGTACGTAAATATGGAATAAAATACGAATAGAATTTAACTCATGAAAGTAAGTTTTTTAGGAGCACAATTGCTTTCTGCTGAAATATTTGAAGGCGTAGAAATATTTTATACAAGTCCTATATCTAATAAAAATAGTATCACTAGAGGTGGGGTGCCAATTATATTTCCTCAATTTGGAAATTTTGGAATGTTAAAGAAACATGGATTTGTAAGAGATTTAAATTGGGTTAAGTTAGATTCAAAAATCATTAATGGAGAAGAGATTGTAAAATATTCATTAATTACTAGTAAATATGAACAGTTAAGTTGGGACTTCGAAGCTAAATTGACATTGACTTTTAAGTTGATAAAAAATGTTTCACTTTCAATTAATTTAATGATAGAGAACATAGGGAATGAGAGTTTTTCATTTACAGGTGGTTTACATCCATATTTTTGTATTAAAAATAGGAAAAATGTGAAAATTTCTGGATTAGAGGATTCCGAATACATTGATACTGATCCATTGATAAATTCCTTTCATTTGAATGGAGATACTGGTATAGAAAGGCTTTTTTTAACTAACACAGATATTGAAGTAAATACTGGGTATAAAACATTAATGTTGACAATAGAAGGTTTTGAAAATTGGATGGTTTGGAATCCGGGAATCTCAGGTGCTAAATATATTGAAGATTTGCCTGATAATGATTGGGATAAGTTTGTTTGTATTGAACCTTTAGTAAACAATAAGTCTATTATATTGAGTCCCAAAGAAATTTTTAATGGAGAGCTAAAAATAAAAGTAAAAGATGAAATTTGAAACAGTAGAAAAACAGTTATTAGATCAAGGATTTAATATTATTAATAAAGATTTTAACAAACCATGGGGGGGATATTTTGTTATAGATGAATCTCAGTCTCAAATTTTTGCTGATATTTTTTTTAATGGAATAAATATTAATGCACTTGAAATTTCTGGAAAACTTAGTCCTAAGATTTTAATAGTTAAACCTAATGCAAGACTTTCTTGGCAATACCATTTAAGGCGAGCAGAGATTTGGCAAATAATTTCAGGCATAGTAGGGGTAGTACGTTCTAAAAATGATACTGAAATGAAAATGGAAATTCATGAATCAGGATCACAAATTATGTTAGGCCAGAATGAAAGACATAGGTTAGTGGGTTTAAATAACTGGGGAATAGTTGCTGAAATTTGGCAACATATCGATGCTAATAACCCATCTGATGAAAATGATATTATAAGAGTTCAAGATGACTTTGGTAGATAGCAATTAATTTTTTTGAAATGTTTAATAGATCATTGGCATTAATTTTACTATTTCTTTTTTTACCATTTTTTATTATTATTGCTATTGCAATAATAATTGAAGATGGCTATCCTTTTTTCTTTACCCAAAAGCGTGTGGGTGTAAATTATACATTTTTCAAAATCTATAAATTTCGTAGTATGAAAAAAAATACCCCTAATGTAGCTACACATCTGTTAACTAAGCCTGATCAATATTTACTCAAAATTGGAAAGCTGTTAAGAAAAACAAGTTTAGATGAATTACCAAATTTACTTAATATTATAAAAGGTGAAATGGTGTTTGTTGGACCAAGACCGGCTTTATATAACCAAGATGACTTAATGCAATTTAGAGTAGCCACTGGTGTTTCTAAATTAAAGCCTGGAATTACTGGATGGGCACAAATTAACGGACGCGATGAAATATCTATTCCTAAAAAAGTACAACTTGAACAAGAGTACCTTTATAGAAAGTCTTTTTTATTTGATATTGAGATTATTGTAAAGACTTTTACAAACGTTTTATTTAGCAAAGGAGTAAGTCATTAGCCTTTAACTAAATAAAATATTCTCCCAATAATCTCTCTAATACCAGTTTCAGTTAATTCTAAATTAACAGCACTAGGAAGAAAGTTCATGAAAGTGACTTCATTATTTCCACTAGCTTTATAATCTACCATATAAGGAATTACAATAAATCCTTGTTTCTCAAAGAGCTTCTTTGCTCTGTACATATGATAAGCTGATGTTACAAGTATGATTCTTTTACTTGGGCTTATAAGTTCTTTTACAGCCACTGCCTCGTCTGCGGTATTCTCCACATCTTTCGTTACAAATATCTTTACAGATGGTATGCCATTTGAAATTGCATATTGGTTTAGCACCTCTCCCTCTGTTTTCTTTGCTTTATCCCAAGGCATTTTGCCTCCTGTAAATACTAGCTTTTGAGCTTTACCTGCTTTAAATAAAGCTATTCCTCCAAAAAACCTATCTGGGTCTCCCCATTCTATGTAGGTTGAATCTCCCACTTCATTTATTTCCAACATTCCACTTAGTACTACAATTGCATCTGCACTATCTATAGCGCTTATTGGCTTTCTGTATTCACTACCTTCTACTAGTTTAAAGAAGTTATTAGAGAATATAGGGGTGGATAGGATATATAGTACCCCAATGGCTATATAGATTAGCTTTTTCTTATTCTTTATTAATCCTATTAGTATTACTATTATGACCAGCAAGATAGGAAGAACGAATGTGGGTAGTATTTTGTGGAGGTAGATCATGGTTTTTTGAATGGTATAAAATTAAGATATTTTGGTATGTAAGTTGGGCATTAGCCTTAATTTTGTATCCTATGTGTGCATATTTCGCTCAAAGTGAGTCACTAAGACCGATCAATTTATAAAATAACTGACAATATGAGCCTTGAAAAAATAATTGAAGCAATAAATATTCCGAAAAAGATAGTTGAAGGGACATAGATATTTTACGAAAACTTCTTGGACCTGCTATCATAGAAAGCGGACAGTTAATTGCTGACCAGGTGAGATACAGGAGATTTAAAAATCAAGTGACAATCTTTAATAAAGCTAAAGTCTTATTAGAGTCAAAATCAATTGAGCCAAGACAACTTAACCTGAAGACACTTCATCCTTTGATAGAGTATTCATCTTTGGAAGAAGATAAACAGCTTCAAGAAATTTGGTCAAAAGTCATAGCTAATATTTCCAGCTATGATACTGAGCAATCTTTGAATTTAAAATGTATAGAAGTATTGAAAGAAATTACTGCTTTTGAAATCTTATTGCTAGATACTTTCTTTCAAAAATTTGAAGAGGACGAAAAAGTAACTTTAGCGAAATGGAAGTCCTCAGACTATTTTAAAAATAGAGCAAAATTTTTTTCTGACAACTCTGTATTTGCTTCGTGGGATTATAAAGAGAAATTAAGTATGACTCAAGAGCAACTCGACCTTTATATCGACCGTTTAATTTCATTTGGAATTTTGAAATATGAAGCGCCAGATTTACACGAATCAAAGGAAACTGTGGGTGTTGGTTACGGGGAATACCGTGAAGGGGTTGAAGTTAAATCATATGAACTACAAACATCGGACAGAGTACACTTTACCAACTTTGGAATTTATTTTGTTAAACTTTGTAAATATGACGAACAATAACAGAATACCAATAAGTATTGTAGCCGCTAACCTAAGTCATACATCATGACCCTGCCACAAACGCAAAGTTGTCGATCTTTATCGTTCATGCTAAAATACAAATTAAAACACAAATGGAAATAGTAATATTTGACACTAATGCTTATCGAAATTTATCTACCAATAAAGATTTAATAGAATTAGAGACTGAAGTTCAAAAATTTAAACAAATTGAACAAAAGGAAAACATTTCAGCAATGATGCACCCCATCGTAATAAAGGAGTTACTATATCATGTAGCAGGAGAAAGAGATGGAATGCATGAAAAAGCATTAAAGGCTTTGAAGTCAATGTTTATCCATTGTGGTGATACTGATAAATTCTTTATTCTCGCAGATTTTGACTTACAGATTAGCAATTTTTTCTACAAAGTTATTGACAAAAACCGAGAGAGAATAGATTTACAATTGGGAGAGATTGTTTCTGCTTTATCATTATACTCTGTTGACGCTGCTTTACAGAAGTATCAATTCAACTTAAAACAAATTAGAGAACAAATTCAAGAAACTGAACATTTCTTTAAGAGACAACTAAAGTTATTTATACGCAACATTGACCCAGATACTGAAGATTGGACAATTTTTCAAAATGACGATCAAAAACGAAAAAAAGCGTTAGCTTATTTTACATCTTCGAGAATTGAATATGAAATTGCAAGTGGTTATATAACTTTTTTACATGATAATTTATTAAGCAAAGATTTAATAACTGCTGACTCTCCCGAACAACTTCATAGAAAGACTCTTGCTTTTATTGAAATTTTTCAAGCACCTATTAAACTTTACAAAGAAGTGCTAAAAAAATTTATACAACCAAATATGAATTTTGACGCTAAGAGTAGAGAAAATTTTGTTTGGGATATTCATCTTATGTTTACTGTTGGTGACCACATATTAAGTGCAATGAATGCGAATATATATTTGGTTACTTCAGACAATGAAATGCGTAATGCAGCAAAACTTAGTGGCTCTTTGTCGAAAGTGTTTAGTTTTGAAGAATATGTTGAATATATAACGGGACGTAAAGCAAATTATGAGAATTAAAACACAAACCCGTGTACGGGACTTTCGTGTAACACGGTAAGTGCAAACTTAGAATTTTGTATTTAATTACTACCACAAAAAAATGACATTAATTTGACCTTCCAAATTCACTTACAATTATTAGCTTTGAATGTCCTAGTTGATTCAGTTGCTTTATGCATTAATGGGGATAGTGTAAGGATTGATCTAAAATCTCGTAAACCTCTCGAAAATACATGGATATTTTTCGAGAGGTTACCACTTTAACACAAACTCGCTAAACAAATCAATACGCATTGATTTGTTTAGACTTAGCTTCATTTATATAATTACGTATTGATACAATTGGTTTCGTATCCATTTTAATAGGGTGCGTTGGGATATTAGGAAAAGGGATAAATCCGTTAATAGATTTATAACCATTTCTTTTTATATCCTTTTCTTTAGGCCTTGTAGAATAATATGCTACTAATCCTAAAGCAACAGCACCTGCATACCATCCCCAATTTTTCCCGAAATGTTGTGCAATTTTTTCGAAAAGATCGCTTTTAGCATGAAACTGCGTTGCTTCTAAATCCAACGAAATTGCATCGATTTTAGGTACGGTGTTGGATGCAGCTATTCCCCCTGCTTTAAACTCTGCAATTGGAGTAATTTCAATTGCTTTGTTAAAGAACATTTCTTGTATTGTTAATTCTCTATCTAGTAACATATTATTTTGTTTTAATGTGAATGATGAATGATTCCTTTTGATCGTCGTAACCTTCAATACCATAATCAAGAGACCAAAAAACTTTTTGTCCAGTGACCTTATTAGAAGTAATTGTTGAATAGGTATTAAATTCAAAACCATAGAAAAGTAAGATATCTCTACCTATTGCATTTTTCCCAAGCTCCAATAGTCGTTTTTCACCCTGTATTAAAATCTGTTTATTGTGCTTGAGCTTTTTTGTAAGTGTATCGATCTCTTTTCCAACCACTGCTCTTTTGTCATTATTGTAATCGATTCGTGCTTGTGCATCAATAAATTTTTGACGTTTGTTCGTTGGAATGAATTTTCTGCCGGTTTGTAAGCAAGTCCTTTCCTCGTATTTGCGGTTTGAGGTTCGCTTCATTGGCTCCCTTACTGCAGGAGCTGCTTTTGGTATTCTTTTTTGTTTTTCCATATCTATTTGTTTTAATATAAAAACTGTAACTTAGTAAAATTACAAAGTAAGGCATTGACAACCAAATATCGTTATAAATTCATTAAAAATAAATTAGTGTGTATATTTCATAAAATATCCTTATTTTTGTGCTACAAAACCGTAAAACCATGAATTTAGACGTAGTAAACAAGGATTGGCTCTTGGAAAAGCTATCCAATGAGCAAAGCATGATGGAATTCGTAAATTTCATAGATAGTCTATTGGAACCCAACTTCTCAATTTCAGCTTTAAACCTTACTAGACAAGAACTTAACCTTTGGAAGGCGGAGGGATTAGTTAAGTCAAATGATTCCGAGTTAAGGGAGTGGGTTAGGGTAAATTTCTTTGACTTTATCTGGCTTAAAATGGTGGATATAATGCGTCAATCCAAAATACCATTTACAGCCATTAATAAAATAAAAAAGGAGTTCTTTGAGATAAATGATGAGGATCTAAGGCAACTTTTAAGCAATTCTTTTAAACAAGGGAGGGGCGAAATTCCCGATAGTGAAGTAATGACTTTGGTACAGAAAGAGGTAGTTGCACAAGATTATCCACCAGCAGTGATTGCACTTTTTAAAAGATACTTCCCTCCATTTAACCTTTTTGTTTTTGGTTTAATGATTGATCGTAATCCAATAGATATATTGGTTAATACTGATGGGGAGACTGTCTACTTAAATCCTAACCAACTTGCACAAACTAATGTCACTGAAGCGTTAGTTGCTTTTTTAAGTAAACCATTTATTGGGGTACCGATGCATACTTTGCTAGATGACTTTTACGACAATCCAAAAATTAAACTTGCAGAACAGCAGCAGGTTAGTAACCTTACCAAACTTGAAACCAAAGTGTTAGGGTTATTAAGAAAAGAAAACATAAAGGAGGTAAGAATCAGATTTAATAAGCAACTAAAGGGTGAAATTATTATTGAGCATGTTAAATATGCAAATCCAGATGTGCTTTTAAAAAACGTGCATCAAATATTAGAGCGTGGAAAATACAGCACTATTAAAATAGTGCAAGAGAATGGACATATTAAAATTTTTGAGGAGGTAATTAAAGAAAAGATATTAATCTAAAATTATATGGTACTGAATAACCCAGACCTTAATAATCATAATGCTAACATATGGGATACCCCCGGTGTAAGCAAGCCAATAAAATCTAATAAGATGGCAGACAATTACATCCTTTTAAATAAAAAGGAATTACAAGAGCTGATTGAAACAGCTGTAAAAAACGCAATGGAGGAATTTATTACGACTCCAGTAATGGGTGACATTCCAAAAGAGGAAATGTGGACTAGACAAAAAACAGCTGAAGTGTTGGGGATTTCTCCGCAAACAGTTTCAGCGATGGTGCTGCGCGGCCAGCTTGATGCAGTCAAGCCGGGCCGAAAGTACAAATTTCTGAAAAGTAAAATTTATGCGTATTTAGCTAATAAAAAAAATTAAAACAATGGGAGTAAGATTTTCGCTCACTAGAGCAAATGCAGAAGTCACCACTGTTAGATGTAGCGTTTCCGTAGATGGCACCCGTACGTTTTTACATACGGGTGTTTCTATTGAGAGGAAGCAGTGGGATTTTAAAAGACAGTTTATTATACCACAGGTTGGTAGATTGTCAACATCAAGTAAAGCAAAGAAGTTAAGAGAGTTAGAGTTGTCTATACTGGAACTTATAGATGTATACAAGTATGGTAAGCCCAAAATTAACTTTATTGAGTTTGAGAAACGACTACATTTACTGATTGATAATCCAAGAGCTAGGTCTAACCGCCCCAAGCAGTTAGGCACGGCGCAGTCTTCTGATTCGATGTTGGTGTTCATGGATTTATTTATTAAACATTCTGAGGAAGGGCTTAGGCTTTCTCCTGCGCGTAAGAAACTTAAAACATCTACATTATACAGTTTTAGAGCAACCAAAAAAATGGTTGAAAAATATTTTAAGCTTAATAATTTAGATTTAAGGTTGGGAGAGTTTGATCAACTCCACCTTGACGGACTCAGCAATTACTTAATTGAGGAGGAAGGTTGGTCCTTAAATACACATGCAAAACTCATGATGGATCTTTTGCAGGTATATAAATATGCAGTTAAATTAAAGCGACTACCAGTAACTATTTTATCGGAGCTGGTTTTTGATACGCGTAGAGAGGAAACGGATAGTATCTATTTAACTGAGGCTGAAATTTTACAATTGCTTGATGTGACAGATTTTGATGATCCTGAACATGAATTGGTTAGAGATGTATTTGTGATTGGTTGCTTCACAGGAATGCGCTTTTCGGATTACAGCGTTTTGGATCCTGCAGCTATCAGAGACAACCGTTTGTCTTTTATTCAAGCAAAGACGGGCGCGAAGGTTACTATTCCAATTCATTCAATTGTAAATACGATTCTAACAAAGTACAATTATGTATTACCTGATGTGCCGCCAAATAATAAGTTCAATGCAATCATAAAAAAAGTTGGCGAGAAGCTGTCTTGTTTACATGTGCCATTTACGAAGCAAATCACTTATAAACGTGAACAAACAGAAGTTGTTCGTATGAAGTATGATTTCCTTCAAACGCACACCGCGCGACGTTCCTTTTGTTCCAATGAATATTTAAAGGGAACTGACCCGATGATCATCATGGCGATTAGTGGTCACAAGTCACACAAATCATTCATGAGATACATCAAAGTTTCAAACGAACAATTCGCAGATAAAATGGCAAAAATATGGGAAGAAAGAGAGGTGGCTGGAGTGTAGACAGTTGTAGCAACTGCATTACATGCAGTTGCTACAACTCATTTTTAGGCCTCTGTATTATTT
>JACCDH011292290.1_pt1 | contig 40737 bp, 33 predicted proteins | sample 7442481 | NCBI WGS metagenome assembly JACCDH01 (sample SAMN15323433, study PRJNA562643) | freshwater metagenome | isolation source: river surface water | place: USA:Blue River Watershed | collected 2017-08-15 | reverse complement strand
CAACGACCAGCCAAAATTTGGGCTCTGCAAATCGAGCCGAAAAAACTTGTACCCTTGTTGCCAGCTCCAGTGCATATCGCTTTGTTGTAAGGGCGTTTGGGCCTGCAGTGGATTTTGGTGATTTTGCACAAAAGGTACGCCAACAGAAAAACTTAGCTCTCCCGAAGGCAGAGGCTCAGAAAATTGCAGTTGCCACTGTCCATCACTTTGGCAATCTGTCCCTAATAATGCGATATTTTCTTGTTGCCAAGCGTTGTTAATCAACCTCTGCTTTGCACCATTGAGTTGAAAATCCGCTAGATAAAACTGCAATTGGTCAATCTGCATGGCTTGTGCTGAAATTGGCAGAGATTGCTGGCAGTTGAGCGGTTGGTTTTGCCACATCAATTGCACATCAAGCGGGTAAATCAACGGTTCTGCCGTTTGTTTTTGACAGGCAACCAGCAAAGTCGTGGCGATAAAGTAGCCACATAGTTTAAAAAGTTGTGTATTAAAAGCCATTTAAACGTTGATCCTTGCGACAATTTGGCACACCATAGCAAAAATTTGTTGGGCTTTATATGGGATCGCCAACCCCCAAGGTCAGCATTTTCGATCTTGCTATGTAACATGGAGTGATGATGCGCTTACCAGTCTCTAGTCGTCAACCTGTCAGTCACAGGTCAATTTTATTGCAACCTATCGCCTTGCTGAGCGCCGTTGTGGGCTTTTGGCTGACATGCCACAGCTCATTGGTGTTAGCGCATGCCGAACACGACAAAGCTCGGTTTGTCGCGGCCTCCGGTGTCGATCAGGGACGCTGTGATAATCCTGTCCGTGCTTGTCGCTCCATCGCTTATGCCGTGAAACATGCCAATAAAGGCGACAAAGTATTGGTTGCTGATGGCCAATATGCGGTGACTTCGGCCGAAGATTTGTTTTTATTGACCAGCCAATTGGTGCCGGTGTTAGGCGGTTATAACAAGTTTGATCACTTTACCAATCAAGCGCCGCAAATCAACCAGACGATTTTAACCAACGTCCCAACGCCCTATGTTGAGCAGCTACAGCAGCAAGGTTTTATCGTGGTCAACGATGGCTTTGCCAAAGCCTCAGCCGCCACTGTGGCTGAGTTTGATGCACTGTCAGCCACGCATGCTCAGTTACAACAAAATCAAGCAGAAACAGCCTGCGTCAATGGCTTTGCGGGAACCTTTCCTTGTAAAAATATCGACTTAGTGAGTCATCTCTCGTTGCCGAGCTTTTCTTCGCGACCCAGTGCCGCCAGTGATATTTGGGGGCATGTTGATCTCAATACCGGCACTGAATACGCCATTATTGGCTTAAACAATGGTACCGCAGTCGTTAGCTTGGCACAGCCAAATGCGCCCAAAGAAGTGGGCACCATCAGCGGCAGCAATACCAGCTGGCGGGATATTAAAGTGCTGCAATATTATGATGAGCCCACGGCTCGTTGGCGGGCATATGCTTACGTCAGCTCAGAAGGTGCGGATAATCTGCAAATTATCGACCTGAATCAATTGCCTAACAGCATTCGTTTGGTGAAAGCCGATAAAGCCGTCACTTCAGCCCACAACGTTTACATCAGTCATGTCGATTACACCACGAATACTGCACTTGATGGCAAAGAACCGACTTTGCATATCGTGGGACAAAAGGCTGTCGGGGGGGCTTTTACCACTTATGGCTTAAAAAATCCTGAAAGTTTAACCAGTTATTTTGCTCACAGTGGCGCCACGCGCAGCGACTATACCCATGATGCTGCATCAGCGCAGATCAGTGGCAATCGTGCGACCCAAGGTTGCGGCACGGCCATTTGTACAGTGTTGGCTGATTTTAATGAACAATCAGTGCGGGTTTGGGATATTTCAGGCCTGAATAGTGCCAAGCAACTGGCGGATATTAGCTATCCGAATGCCAGTTATGTGCACTCTGGCTGGTGGTCTGAAGATCATCGGTTTGTGTTTGTGCATGATGAATTGGATGAGCAAGATTTTAACTTGAACACCACTGTTCGGGTGTTAAATATGGACAATCTGGCCAATCCAGTGCTTGCCAAAGAGTGGACAGGTCCAAGCCGCGCGATCGATCACAACGGCTTCGTTCGTGGCAATCGGTATTACATTTCAAATTATCAACGCGGCACCACTATTTTAGATATTACTGATCCCACCAATCCGCAGGAAGTTGGTTATTTTGACTCCTTCCCATCCTCTGATGGCGCTGCTTTTAATGGGGTGTGGGGAACCTATCCATTTCTCCCTTCCGGCTTGATCATTTCTTCGGATATCAATAGCGGTTTGTATGTCCTGCGTGATCAAACCAAAAACAGCCCTGCGGGCACCGTCGCTTTAAGCACTGCTAAAGCGCAATTTGCTCTGAATAGTCCAGTGAGCTTTACTGTGCAGCGGCCAACAGGCCAAGGTGCGGTCAGTGTGGCCTATGAAACGCTCAACGGCTTTGGTGGTCTAGGGGCGCAATTGGCAAAAGGTCGGCTTGAGTGGACCGCTACGGATAATAGCGATAAAACCGTGACCTTAAATATCCCAGATCCGAACCAGTATCAGCAATTGTTCGTGCGTTTGTACGATCCGAAAAATGGCGTCAGTTTGGCGGTGCCGAGTTATCAAACAATAACCATCGGCCAACCAGTTGCCGCAGCGGGCAGTGCGGGTTTTGTCCAAATGACCAGTCGACATTTGGAAACCAGTGGTGATATCACCATAACTTTGCAACGTGTTGCTGGTTCGGCAGGCGAACTCACTCTCAGTTATCAAACGGTTGATGGCACTGCGATGGCAGGCACTGATTATGTCGCCGCAAGCGGTCAAGTCAGTTGGGCTGATGGCGATACCACCAATAAAACGATCCGGCTCTCGTTGCTGGATGACACCGTCTTAGAAGCGGATGAACAATTGACCGTGCAATTAACCGCATTAAAAGGGGCCTTATTAGCAAACGCCAGCAGTTACAGTGTGGTGATTCAGGATAATGAAGTGAATCAAGCGCCCAGAATCGTTGGTTTAGAGAATAAGGATGTGAATGCGGGTGAAACGGTGACATTAACTGCGCAAGTTTCAGATGCTGAAGGCGATGCCATGACTTATCAATGGACCCAGCTTTCAGGCACTGCGGTGGTTTTACAAAATGCCACTTCACCCATCGTGACTTTGGTCGCACCGAACGTGAATGGTGGGATCCAATTACAGTTAATAGCCCGCGATAGTCGCGGGGCGACAACCACGGTCAGTGTGACATTAACTGTCAAAGGCGGCTCTAATCCACCAGAAATAACCCCCATGGAAAAATCCGGCGGGAGTAGTTCTGGAAAATTGTTGATTGCCCTATTCATGATGGCGTTTATCCGGAAATATTTATTCCTGCATTCGTTGCAAGGTCACAAACACAGGTAGTGTCGGTAACGTGGCTTGTTTAAAATATTGCAATACGGCTTGATTTTGCGTGCCGCAATACAAGCCTTCTGCTTTATTTTGACAATCCAGAACTGGGCCTTGATACGACGGGCTGTATTTGGTGACTTGGCCTTGTTGTTGCGCGCTGAGATTTTTCACCGGATACGCCGTTAACACACCATGATTGAGGGCTAAATCAACACGATCGGTCTGCTGTAGTTGGGCTTGAGCTAAGGGGAACCAGCCATCATTGCCATTCGCAAGATAATTGGTCGTCACCATCCGATACTGTTGTTTATCGCTGAGTACTTGCCATTGTCCTTGTTGATAAACTTCTAATTGGGCGAACTCCAAAGAGCCAGTGGTGGTTTCACGGGCAACATAACGTAAGCCAGCCGTATAAGGGTATTTGCCGGCATGTGCCCCTTTGGGTAATGTGGGTACAATTGAGGTGTGTAATAACTCGCGGAGAGTTTGGCCCGTGACTGTGAGCACGGTCAGTGCAGTCTCGTAGGGTAAAACTTCCATCAAAATATTGCCTTCAAACACATCCCCAGCCTCAAGCGGGGCTCGAATGCCTCCCGCTGCAACCAACGCCAGATCCACTGTGCCATGCAGCTGCTGTTGGCTATTACTTGAGTTCACATAGTCCAGCATTGCTTGGGCAATCACCGGGGCGAGTTTTGAACCGTGCTGATCGCTGCCCTCTGCACCCGGTAAACGCACGTGCGGCAAAGGAGCTAACAAGGTCGTTAAGCGCTGACCATATTTCGCTATCACCGCAGGCTTATAGGTCTGTTCAATATGGGCACGAAGCCAAGAAGATTCGACGGCTAAGCGGGTATTGGGCAGTGCTTGAAACGCTTGTTGCAGTGAGGGTTGAGTATTTAAATCGGTTAAATCCCGGCTGGCTTTATGAAATAACATCGGACTACTGAGTAAAGTGGCTGCCCCCTCGCAGTGTTGTAAATTGCCTGCTGCATCAAAACTTAAATCGACAGCCCCTAATAAATGGGTATATTGCCCGGCGGTTACCACGCAGGCACTGCTGTCTCGGTTTTTATTCGCCACCCTGCTGGCATAGCGTTCATCTTTGCCTTTGCCCCAAGCCTCTAAATCTGCCAGATAGCTATGGGAATGACCGCCAACGACCACATCGACACCATCTAACTGCCGAGCAATGGCCAGATCACGTTCAAAGCCTAAATGGGTCAAGAGAATTATTTTGTTGATCCCTTGCTGCTCGAGTTGGTCTATCAACTGCTGAGCTGTGGCAACTTCGGATAAAAATTGCAGTTTGCCGGTATTAGGCGCAATTTGAGGCATATCTTCCAAGGCTAAACCAATCACCGCAACCGTTGCTGCGGGCTTTTGAGGTTGGGTGGTCCGTGTTAATTGGCCATTCGTTAATTCGAACAGCGCCATGGGTTGTAAAGCACCTTGTAAGCTTGGTTCTAACTCTGTCTCGACATTGGCAGCCAATAAAGGAAATTGGGCATCTTTGCTGAACGTGGCAAGTTCAGCCAGGCCAGCGTCGAATTCATGATTGCCAAGAGCCATGGCTTGAACACCGAGGCGATTGAATAAATCACTATTCACCTTGCTTTGATGGACTTCAAAATAGCCGGTGCCTTTAAAAGCATCACCGCCATGCAACAGCAAGGTTGGCAGGTTTTGTGCCTGTTGTTGCTGTTTTAACTGTTGGATCACGGTCTCGAGCCGAGCCATCCCGCCGATTTCGGTATAAAGCTCTTGTCCCGCTAATTTCACACGCGCAGGCGCTGCTTCAATGTGGCTATGAGTGTCGTTGATGTGTAATAAGGTAAACCGAGTGAGGGACTCAGCAGACACCTGGGCAGTCATCAATGCCGCAGCCCAACACGCAATGGCAGAAATTCGCATTTCGTCGATCCAAAATCAGTCAAAAGTGTGCGCATTATAAGCCAATCGTATGAAATGTGGATGACAGCAATCCGAAGTTGCATGGGTTTAAACTGAAATCTGGGCGATGCTTTTCGCAACATGGTCTACACCGTTGAGCGAAAACTGCATCGAGAGACTGCTACGACCAGCGGAACATTGATTGGCGAATGCTTTTTAGAAAGTTAAACTCGCCAGCTTTGAGTGTGGTTTTCTAGAAAGGTGTACTGTTGTGACAATTTTTAATGCATTCGATTCGAAGTCTCGCAGTCATGATTTGATGGGTGGAGTCACTGCCGCAATTGTTTCGTTGCCGTTAGCATTAGCCTTCGGAGTGGCTTCCGGCGCAGGCGCTCAGGCTGGCATCTACGGCGCATTATTGGTGGGGCTCTTTGCCGCTTTATTTGGTGGCACTCGCACGCTGATTTCAGAACCTACAGGCCCTATGACTGTGGTCACTACTGCGGTGATTGCCAGTTTTACTGCAGCACATCCCGACAAAGGTCTGGCGATGGCGTTCACTGTGGTGATGATTGCCGGCTTAGTGCAAATCATCCTTGGTGCGCTGAAGTTTGGCCGTTACATCACATTGATGCCTTACAGTGTGATTTCAGGCTTTATGTCTGGGATCGGTATCTTATTGATTATCTTACAGTTGCCGAACTTACTTGGGGTTGCAGGTATCTCTGGGGGCGCGACTGGCGTCATTGAAGCCTTGCCGGTTTTATTGGAAAAACTGCGTTGGCAAGAATTGGTTTTGGCGTTAGCGGCGCTTGCAATCATGCAATTTTTCCCCAAATTTTTAAAATTTGGCTTTCCACCCCAGTTGCTAGCGCTGGTCCTTTGCACTCTTGCCTCGGTGTGGTTGTTTGATAGCCAAGAAATTCGCCGCATTGGCGAGATCAGCATCGGCTTGCCAAGTTTGGTGGTTCCGACCTTTAGCTACGGCGAAATGACGCATATGCTGGTGAGTGGCGTGATGCTCGGTGCTTTGGGATGTATCGATTCATTAATTACCGCGGTGATTGCGGATCGTCTGACGCGGGTTGAGCATGACTCGAATAAAGAATTGATCGGCCAAGGGCTTGGAAATATTGCGGCAGGCTTGTGCGGCGGTTTACCGGGCGCAGGGTCTACCATGGGCACGGTTGTCAATATTCAAGCAGGTGCCAGCAGTGCTTTGTCAGGCGTGACCCGGGTTATCACACTGTTAGTCGCATTCTTCGCTGCAGCTGAAATTGTGCAATATATCCCGATGGCAGTGCTCGCGGCGATTGCTTTTAAGGTCGGACTCAATATCCTCGATTGGGCTTTTGTGAAGCGGGCGCATCAATTGTCGCATTCTGCGGCGATGACCATGTATATCGTGATGATTCTGACTGTGTTTGTCGATTTAATTGTTGCAGTTGGTGTGGGGATGTTTATTGCCAATCTCATCACAATTGATCGATTGTCTCAGTTGCAGGAACGGAATATCAACGTCATCAATGACTCAGGCGATGCCTCTGACTTACGGCCTGCGGAAAAGCTGCTGCTGGATAAAATCAATCTAAAAGCCAACAGCATTTTACTGAGTTTAAGTGGCCCGATGATTTTTGGTGTGGCAAAAACACTGCAGCGCGAGTCAATTGCGGTGAAAACCGCCCAGTATTTAGTCATGGATTTGCGGCGAGTGCCTTTTATGGATTCCACCACAGGGCTGGCGATCGAAAACGTGTTATTAGATGCCAAAGAATGTGATTGCCAAGTGTATTTGGTGGTGCCGCGCAAATTTAAATGGGAAGCCAACTTTATCGAGCAGCACCCTGATTTGCCGACTTTCCATAGTCGATTAGAGGCTTTGTCCGCTTTAGCGAGCCATTTAGGGTTTGAAGTCAATACGATTTTGGCTGAATTACCGCCGCTTGAGCGGTCAACACCGGCAAAAGCTTGACACCACGCTGCTTACCGTGAAAATTAGCATGTTCAAAGCGCTTGTCTTGAACGAGCGCAGTAGCTAAGCGACACTCTTGTTGCTGTTGAGTTGACCGAGCAGGTGAGCATGCAAAACGTCAGTCTATTTCGGGGTAAAAGGCAAATAGGCCAATTCAGTGCACTGTTTTGCTTGGTCTGTATTTTATCGGCATGCAGTCATACGCCAGCGCCCGTCAGCGATAGCTCTAGCGCATCACAGCCTGAATTTCGCTCGGCTGAAGGCCCTGCGCCTTTTGTTCATCCAGTACCGACAGGTCGCATCAGTTCTTCCTTCGCAAATTATGTCGTGGCAAGTCGAAATCGCAAACATCATGGGATCGACTTTGCGGCGCCAGTTGGCACCCCTGTCTATGCCGCCAGTTCGGGTGTGGTGCTGAACGCGGATATGGGCAGCATGAGTGAAGATTTTGGCCTCGCGGTTTTGATTGAGCATGGGGATAAATTTCAAAGTTTATCCGCTCATTTGTCTCGGATCGACGTCAATATTGGCGATTGGGTGGAGGCCGGCCAACAAATTGGCTTAGTCGGCAAAACCGGCAGAGTCACAGGGGCTCACCTGCATTTTGAGCTATGGCAGAACTCAATTCCAAAAGATCCGTTATTGTTTTTACCGATTAAAGCGCCGCCGCAACCAATCGCAGCCGTACCCTTACGTGCGCCTCAAGTTACGCACGCCAAGAAGCCCGCAAAGCCAGCGAAAGTGGCGACAGCAAAGCCATCGCGTCACAGTACGAAAACAAAAAAAAGTAGCCAAACTCGGACCGCCGCTGTGACCAGCAATAAAGCGAAGAAATCGACAAAGCCGCCCACCAAAACGGGCAGCCAAGTGAAACCGGTGAAAGAGACTAGTGCGACTAAGGCTGTTACGCCAACAGCAGCAACGCCGAGGCCATAATCTCTGAGAATTATTGCTGTGTAGTTTAGAGGCTACCGTCCCAAAAACGCCCGACGCCTTGCCAGTGCTTCTTGTTCATAGTCTTCCATGTACTGAGCTAAGTCATTTTTCCATTGTTCATTCGCCTGCGAAGTATCGGTACCGACTGAAGCTTCGATCCGATCCTTTTCAACTAATAACAAATGAGCGCGTTGCTGTAATTCTACGGCAACTTCATGAAAAATCTGCTGTTCGCCACTGAGTAACTGCAATTTGCGATAAGCCGCGATCGCCAGTACAACCAATGAAAATGCAGCCAATACTAAGAGAAAAATCATCAAATGGCTCCTAAACGGATGGCTTTGCGAAGATGAATTTCCTGCCACCAGTAAAAAATGATCACGGGGATCAGCCCGACATGAATGGATAAAACGCCAAGCTGATAGATGGGGGCTATTAGATCAGTCTTTACTGTGATCACATCGATAAAGTCAGCTGCTTGTAGCATGGTCAGTCCAACTAAAGCGAGGGCTGCGGCTAAACACATGCGAGATACTCGCAACCCTAACGTTTGATGTAAGTGCACAAGTAGCCATAAACTGAAAACATCCAAGACCATCCAAGTGCCATACCAGCTCAATTTGCTGAGAGGATTGTCATGACTCGCGATTTGATAGAGCGGTTGTAATGCGAGGCTTGCGATGCAGGCGCCAAGGGCGACCACTGCTAAGGTGACAGTGATCGAGGTGAGTTTGCGTTCGGTAACAATCGCTATCGCCAGCAATAGCAAATACCCAGCGGTGCTGTATTCGCCCGCGAGATATAATAAATTAAATAACGCGCTTTCCATGCCAACGTCCTTTCGTTTGACAATTGTTAGTTGTCACGGTTGCTACCATCGCCACCGGTTGGCGGTGGGGTCGTGCCTGTCGGTGGTCGAATACCATAGCCATTATCTGCACTGACGCTAGGTTCGGTGTCAAGTGGCAAGTTTTCCTCAGCAAAGAGTTGTCTTGCTGCCGAGCTGATTTGCACAGTGTCTTGCTCGATACTATTGGCATTGGCAGTATTTGGTTGAGTTGTGGTCGGCAGCGATTTGGCCTCTTTGTATAAGGAGGTGCTATTTTGCATTGCCAAGTTCGGTTGATTTGATGAAATTGTACTCATGGCCTAATCCTTGTTGGAGTTATCTTAGGAATAGGCACACTGTAGTGGGTCGAGCATTTTTTCGCCAGTAACAGCCCGGCGAAAACCTGTCCGAAAATTTGATAAATTTATGATATTTGTGAAATTTGGCCGTTTTAGGGTGGCAAAGCCGCTGGCGGATGCAATTCTTCGACGCAAATCGCAGATGAAGCGCTGATGGGGTATTCAGCAGGTCTTCGTTGTAGTGACAAAAATGCCAGTGAGTCCACTGGCATTTTTACTCAACATTTAAATGGCAACCGCGGAGGATCACTCTTGCCAACCAAGGGTATTAGTCCTGTTTTTTCAGCAAGTAATTCACTAATTCAGCGAGTTCAGCATCAATATTTTTTGGATCCAGCGAACCTAATTTCACTTGATATTTGCCATTGACCAACAACATAGGGACACCCGCGAGTACTGGCATTTGCGGATTGCTTGGTGATGCTGTGCTTGACCATAAATTTTGCTGATCTTTCATTTGTTGCGCAGCACTAAGAATCGGTAAGCTATTGAATTTGCTATCAAAGACAGCCGCATCAAAATCATTGACCAGTAATAAACTGCGAATATCTTCAACCGCAGTAAATTTGCCTTGGTTTTTATGGATGTAATGGAAAATCATGGCGGCAGTTTCGTCCCCTTTGCCAATTGATTTCCCGACTAAATAGCCGCGAGCTATCGCATTTTGTACATCAGGGCTTGCTGCTTGCAAAAAATCGACATGATTTTTTTGCAGTTCTACACCTGCAGGTAAATTTTTGCTGAGTTTTACGGCAATCGGTTCAAAGTGATAGCAATGGCCACAAAAGAAGGAGAAAAACTCGCGGACCTCGGGTTGCTTCGTCGCTTTTTCAGCAACTACCTCGTAATGAGTCCCTGCCACAAATTTAGTTTCTGCTGTTTTATCCGCTGCGGCATCGCAGGCAAACAGTGCTAAGCAGCTTAGCAAAATTGAAAAACGTTTAAACATGACAACTCCAGAGTCGTGCGATAAATTTGCTGCGCATTCAGGTACTCCTCAACGCGCAGCTGTATCATTATTGCTTATTTGGTCAATAAATAATTAATGATGCCTTTCATATCTTGTTCGAGATTTGATTGATCTAACTTGGCAACAATAATTTTGTAGCGGCCGTTGACGATAAAGGTTGGAACTGAATTCATCACACGACGTTTACTTAAATCATTTTGTTCTTTTTGCATCAGTTTGGCTTGGTTTTTAACCATGAAGTTTTCAATTTCTTTGTCAAACACTGCACCATCGAAACCTGCGGCGGTCACCACTTCACGAATGTCGGCTTGGCTGACGAAGGGTTTGCGATCCACATGGATATGTTTGAAAATGGCTGAGTTTACTTCGGCGCTCTTGCCTTTCAACTTGGCTAAGATCATCGTTTTGGTCAGTAAGCCTTGGATTTCTGGCGTAGCTCCACCCATAAAATCAACGTGATACTTTTTAAATGGCACGCCTGCAGGCAGAGACTTTTCGATGCTGGTCACTAACGGCTCAAAAGAGTGGCAATGTGGGCAATAGAACGAGAAAAACTCTTTCACTTCTGGTTTTGCCGTGCTCGTTTCTGCAATCACTTCATAGTGAGTGCCTTCTTCATATTTTTCTGCAGCAGCAACGCCAGAGGCGAATACCAAGGCAAAAATAAAACCAACAATTTTCTTCATAACAATCCTTTTAAATTAAACAAAGTACAAAGGGTTCATTGAATGGGGCACAGCTTACACCACGCCAAATTCGGCTGTACAGACTGATTTGTAATTACCAATTTGGATAAAGCGATAATGGTGGTTCCTGTAAACGAAAAATCTGTTGTTGTAGGATCACTTTTTGTTGTTGCCAATAATTTTCACTATTAAACCATGGGAAATGCAACGGGAAAGCAGGGTCGCCCCAGCGCTTTGCCAGCCATGCCATATAGTGAACCTGACGCATCGCCCGCAGTGGTTCAATCAATGCAAGCTCAGAGTATGAAAAATCAGAAAAGTTCTGATATTCGTCTAATAAGGTCGCTAAATTCAGTTGTTGTTCCGCAGCCTCAGCACCCAGTAACATCCATAAATCCTGCATAGCGGGGGCTTGCATACAATCGTCTAAATCGACGAAAAATGGCTGTTCATTAAAAAACAAATTGCCCAGATGACAATCGCCATGCACGCGAATGTCTTTTTGCGGCCGATAGAGGGTTTGGCATAACGTCAGTATTTGCGTAAAAATCTGTCGAAGATCATCCACGTGGTGTGCAGGTAATCCATCAAATTGCAGTAAAAAATCGCTACTTTGCCGCAAATGGCTTTCCAAACTGAGTTGGTTGCGATGGACAAAAGGTTTGGCTTGGCCAACCTGATGCAATTGACCGAGGAAGCGACCCAACTGGGCCAGTTGTTCTGGATCGTCCAGCTCTAAGGTGCGGCCGCCCCGACTGGGGAAAATTCCGAAGTGAAACCCTTGGTAGGGCAGCAATGACTCGCCATCCACCTGGATAGGCGCAACCACCGGAATTTCCGCCTCGACCAGTTCAAAAGCAAATTGGTGTTCTTCTTGAATTTGTTCCTTTGTCCAACGTTCGGGACGATAGAATTTCACCACATAACGTTGCCCATCGTCCGCTTTGAATTGGTAGACACGGTTTTCATAACTGTTCAATGCCAGTAAACCAGACTCCGCATAAAACCCATAGTGCTGACAGGCATCAAGGATCAAATCTGGCGTTAGGGTCGAAAAATCGAAGGGCGCTGTCATTACAGTCACTATGTTAAGAAATTCAGCCAAATCTTAGCATGAGCAGCCGGTTTTGCCGCCATAAAAAAAGCCGTGTTAGCGTTTGCTACACGGCTTTTTGCGATAATCGTGGGATTAACGCGGCTTGAAGAATGTTGTCTGTTGCGACAACACTACCGATGCATCGGCGCTATTTTCCATCTTAATCTCAATGTCGGTTTTGAAATCAGATAATGCCGCCGGATCAATGGCTAAAGTGATTGGAACGTTTGCAATATCCCCACCTTTGATGGTGATGGTTTTGGGTCCAATCCAATTCATTTCAGCAGGTCCAATCAAGGACAGTTGATACGTTTGTTCTTGTTGCGCTTTATTGATGATTTTTAAGGTGTAGGTATTTTCAATTAACCCTTCATCAGATTCGCGCGACAGCGAGCCGCGATCGCGGACAATATCGAGGACTGCCGGCATCCGATTGTATAAGGTCCATGCGAATGCGCTGCACACTACCAGCAACACGACAAAATAACCGACTAATTTAGGCCGTAAAATTTTGGTGGGTTTGCCTTGCAGGCTGTGCTCAGTGGTATAACTAATTAACCCTTTGGCATAGCCCATTTTTTCCATGGTATCGTCACAGGCATCAATACAAGCCCCGCAGTTGATGCATTCATATTGTAAGCCATTGCGGATATCAATACCGGTCGGACAGACATGCACGCAAAGATTGCAGTCAATACAATCGCCTAAGCCTTTTTCTTTGTAGTTGGTATCTTTACGAGACCGAGGACCGCGGTTTTCACCCCGAGCCGCATCATAGGTCACGTTAAAGGTGTCCTTATCAAACATCGCTGATTGGAAACGAGCATAAGGACAAATATGGGTACACATAATTTCCCGCATCCAGCCAGCATTGCCATAGGTGCAGAACATGAAAATCAGAATGAATACCATCGACCAGAAGCTGGTGTTGAATGTAAACACGTCAACGATGAGTTGATTAATGGGAGTGAAATAACCAACAAAGATTAATGCAGTTAATAATGAAAATCCTAACCAGCAAAGGTGGGTCAGTGATTTTTTCCAAATCTTGTCGAAAGTCCATGGATCTTTATCCAACTTCATACGTTGGTTGCGGTTGCCTTGAATTTTTTCCTCAAACCACATGAAAATGAAAGTCCAGACAGTTTGTGGGCACATGTACCCACACCAGACTCGGCCATAAAAGGTGGTCACGAAAAACAAGGCATAGGCGGCAATCACTAAAATCCAAGCCATGATGGTGAAATCTTGTGGCCACAAGGTCATACCAAAGATATTAAATTTCTGTTCGACAATATCAAACAAGACCGCTTGGTTGCCTTCGTACTGAATAAACGGCAGTAACATAAATGCCGCCATAAAGATGAAACCCATATTTCGGCGTAACCGTTGATGGAGACCTTTGACCGCGCGGATATAAATTGGACTTTTCGTTGGGTATTGTTGCGGGGTGTGCATTTCGACTTTGACCGGAATGCGCTGTTCTTTATTCGGCTCCACGGGTTACCTCTTTTTTTTAATGCCACTAAGGGCTTAGCATTGCTGCGCTGTCCGATTATAAGTGAATTTGCCAATAATCGCCATGACGCTTGGCGTAATGGATGACAAAACCCGGGCGGGTACAAGTCATCACATCAGATGCTAGCTTCAACTGTGGCGCAGAGTATATTCAAAATTTCTGTTATACAGCATGATGTAGCGCAAACTCTGGCATGTTGTTTGGAAAATGTTGGGGAAATCTTACAAACTGAGCGGTTGCAACTTCATCCAGTGATTGAGAATGCAATGAAATTGCGTACAATAGCAGCAGCTGTATCCTTTTAGAGGTTGTTATGAAAAAAGTTTTGTGGGTTATCGTACTGTTTTTGTTGTTAGCAACATTCTCTGATCACCCGTTGATTAAACCGTATAAAACGCAAATGTTTAATATATTCTCAGAAAAAGCTGAAAATGCGAGTCAAGTGCATGGCGAGCAGTCATTACGGACATTAAAAAACAGATTTAATGAAATTGCGAAGGACATGGGCAAAGGGCAACAAGCTGAATTGGATAGAATTGCTGGCGATGTCAAAACGTTGCTGGAATTCCATCAGCAATATTGTGTTGAGAAACAATTCAATTCGCTTTTTTTCAGTGAGGGCTTAACCAAAGTTTGCCAGGCCATTGAAGAGCAGAAGCAGGGATTGTCTCGTTAATCCTGGTTTTTCTAAAAACAAACGGCCAGAATTCTGGCCGTTGTTGTTTTTTGCGAGACAAAAACTGTTATTCCACCTTTTTGATAACGACGGGTTTGCTTGTTTTAAGCACACTGCGCAACTCTTGCTCATTCATGCTTAAAATGAGCTGTCGAATCAACTTTGACTTCGGTAAGCCAGATTCTTTGCTGAGTTTATTCAACGTATCAATCGCTTCTTGGCTTAAAGTAAAGGTTGCATGACGCATCGGACCTTGAGAGATGATGGGGGTGTTGTCATCCTCGGCCACTTTGCGCACACTAACAATTTGCGGAATACCCATCGCATAGTTTTCGGCATCCGCAATAAATTCATCCACGGTGAATTCAGATTTATTCGATCGTGTTGAATTTTTTTTCAGATCGGTCAATGCCATCTTCTTGTATTGCCTTCATTGCCAACAATTCGTTGATTATGTCTTTGATTTCCGACGATGCTTTGCCATCTGGATCGGTATCCATCACAGACATGCCTTTTTCTTCACTATCGTCATAGATATTACGACTATAGGTCACTGAATTGAGCACTCGTAAATTAAACGAACGAACCACTTCTTTTGCTTCTAAAATCCGATTGACTTGATTCGGTAGTGAAGGACACTGCGTCAACACACAAGCAACAATCATGTCAGGATTTACGACATTACAGTTACTGACTAAATCTTCTAAGTGTTCCAGTGTCTTCAAATCACGTCGCTTCGGTCGCAGTGGTAATAACACATGCGATGCAACTGACATTGCCGAACGCAGCGCCACGCTATCCTGGCCTCCGCAATCCACAATGACATAATCATAATGATGTTCAAGACTCTTCAGTTCATAACGGATTTTTCCGTACATCTGTACGCAGTTAATCCATTGCACATCGGGTGAAAGATGACGCTCTTGCACCCAATCTGAAGTCGTTCGTTGTGGGTCACAATCGACCAAAATGACGTTAGCGTTCTTATGACTGGAGAAGTACACCGCAATATTTTGCGCGAGACAACTTTTGCCACTACCGCCTTTTTCACCGCCCACTAACAAAATCATGTACATTCCCTCTTCGTTGCGACCAACACAATTCAGCACTGCTGATTGCAGAACTGTAGGTTTACACCAGTTTTTACCTTTGTGGTGTTAAAACAGTGTAGGTGACAACTTGCAAAACAGGCAAAATTTTCCTAGCAATCTTTCTACTTAAAGTTCGACGTGGATTTTTTGCACGACTTGTAATGCTTTTTGTACTGCAGCTTCGGTGCTCTCGGCCAATGCAAGCGCAACGCCTAAGCGTCGCTCGCCTTGCACTGCGGGTTTACCAAATAAACGCAGTTCAGTGTCAGGTTCGGTCAATGCTTGGGCTAATCCTGAGTACAGCATCTGCTGAGAATTGCCGGCGACTAATAATACCGCGGATGCTGCGGGCGCATATTGCCGAATCACAGGGATTGGCAGCCCTAAAATGGCGCGGGCATGTAAGGCAAATTCCGACAGGTTTTGTGAAATCAAAGTCACCATGCCGGTGTCATGTGGTCGTGGCGATACTTCACTAAACCAAACTTGATCCCCTTTGACAAAGAGTTCTACGCCAAAAATGCCTTGGCCTCCCAGAGCTTCCGTGATCTGACTTGCGTATTGCTGTGCCATGGCCAATGCAGCAGGTGACATTGCTTGCGGTTGCCAAGATTCACGATAATCGCCTTTTTCTTGCCGATGGCCAATGGGGGCGCAAAATTGTGTTCCTTGGCGACTACGCACCGTGAGTAAAGTAATTTCATAATCGAAATCAATAAAACCCTCAACAATTACCCGGCCTTTGCCAGCGCGTCCACCTTCTTGCGCATACACCCAAGCGGCAGCTAAATCGTCATCACTGCGCAGTACCGATTGCCCTTTGCCTGAAGAAGACATGATGGGTTTGACCACGCATGGATAACCGATGGTTGCCACAGCGGCCAGATAGCTGGCGTGATCATCCGCAAATTGGAAGGGGGAAGTCGCCAGTCCTAAGGTTTCCGCAGCCAAACGCCGGATCCCTTCTCGGTTCATCGTCAAATGGGCTGCGCGAGCGCTCGGGATCACGGTAAAGCCGTCTTGTTCAAGTTCCATCAGCGTTGCCGTCGCGATGGCCTCAAGTTCAGGCACGATAAAACTTGGTTTTTCCTTGATCACCAATTGACGCAAAGCGGCGCCATCTAACATGGTGATGACATGATGTCTATCAGCGACCTGCATTGCAGGGGCATTGGGATAGCGATCGACCGCGATGACTTCACAACCATAACGTTTTAATTCGATACATAATTCTTTACCAAGCTCACCTGAACCTAATAACAATACTTTGGTACTGGTCGCGCTTGCTGGGGTGCCGATGCTGGTCATGCTGTTATTCCTAAACAAAGGTCAAAGGTGTCTACTGAATGTGGCGTTAGATTAGCAAGAATTTGTTGGCTTGGGGCGGTGTTTTGCAGCCACGAGCCAGCGAATTATCGAATTTGCAGCATTTGCCATCCGCAGCATCTTTGGAATAACAGTCCATTTTGCCAAAGTCGGGCCTTGCCACTCTGATTTTGATGCGGGAGCGCCGAGAACACGACACTGCAAGGCGTGCATAAAAACAAAGTAATTTGTATACATTTTTAATTTTGGTATATATTTGGTTGTGCTCAACTCTCAGGTGTCGCGATGAAATCGATACAATTAGGTGTCATTACTGCCGGCTTTGTGGCGGTTTTGGTTGGTTTTGCAAGTTCAGTGGCCATTGTGTTGCAAGCGGCTGCTGCACTCAATGCTACACCCGCCCAGACCGCGTCTTGGATAGGCATTTTGGGCTTTGCAATGGGGATCAGTTGTATTGGCTTTTCTTACTATTGGAAAACGCCAATTTTGACAGCTTGGTCCACACCCGGCGCTGCTCTTTTAGCAACTAGTGTTGCAGGGTATAGCCTGTCGGATGCGGTCGGCGTTTTTATGTTGAGTGCTGTGCTGACTTTATTGCTTGGACTGAGCGGCTGGTTTGACCGATTTGGCAAATTGTTACCTCTGCCATTAGCAAGCGCGATGCTCGCAGGCATTTTGTTGCAATTCGGTTTAGGTATTTTTCGCGATATTGCATCTGAGCCGTGGCTGGTCGGTCTGATGCTGTTGGTCTTCATTATCAGTAAGCAACGTTGGCCCCGCTATGCAATTCCATGGGTGTTATTGGTCGCGATGGTTTGGGGATTTAGTACCGAACGAATTGACTTACATGAGGTTGAACTTGGCGTGGTCTCGCTGGAATGGGTTAATCCCACGTTAAATTGGCAGGCCTTACTGGGCGTGGGCTTGCCATTATTTTTAGTGACTATGTCGTCACAAAATATTCCTGGTTTGGCAGTATTACGCACGAGTGGTTACCAAGTACCCATTTCGCCATTACTCAGTTGGACTGGCTTAATCACGCTTGTCACAGCGCCTTTTGGCAATTTTTCCATTAATTTAGCAGCCATTACCGCAGCGATTTGTTCAGGTTCAGAAGCGCATCCAGATCCGAGCAGACGCTATCAAGCCGGCATCGCCGCTGGGTTTTTCTACCTACTGACTGGGCTGGCTGGCGCTACTGTTGTGGCGTTATTTGCGGCATTTCCGCCCGTATTAGTGGCGGTTTTGGCTGGGCTTGCATTGCTAACGACCATTGCGAATAATTTACAGCAAGCGACGCAAGAAAGCCCTTATCGCGATGCAGCGTTATTAAGTTTTTTACTCACTGCCTCAGGCGTCAATTTTTTAGGGCTTGCTTCGGCATTCTGGGGGCTCGTCTTGGGTGTTTTAGTATTGGTGTTGCAGGGTGTTCTTCGTGGCAAAAACTGAGCTCTACCCATTATTGCTTGCCGATATCCGCCAAGGGATTTGGCTGCCTGGACAAGTGTTAACTCAGCAGCAGTTAGCTGAGTTTTATCAAACGAGCCGTATTCCGGTGCGAGATGCATTGGCAAGATTGCAAGCCGAAGGCTGGCTGGTGACGCAAGGCAAAGCTGGCGTCAAAGTGCCTAGGTTGTCTGCAACAGAAGCGCAGGAACTGACACTCATCCGTTTACAATTGGAGCCGATGTTGTTGCAATTAGCGGCTCCCAACCTCAATTTCCAAACCCTAGGCGCTGCTCGGGATTGTTTAATCCAAGCAGAAGCCAAGGATTTGTCGGCGCTATCCCGTGGCGATCTGAATTGGCAATTTCATCTATTGTTGTATCAAGCTGCGAACAAACCCTTGATGCTGAATTTGCTGAGTCAATTACATCAAAGAGTGGCGATGTATTTGGGTTTTCAAGCGCTGACTTTAAACTATCAACAACAGAGTCAGGCAGAGCATTGGCAATTGTTAACGTTGCTAGAGCAAGGTGAGGTTGACAGCGCTGCAGTATTATTGAAAAGCCATATCAGCAGTGCGAGCGAATTGTTAGTGGCATACTTAGCAGGACATCATCATGGATAAAGCGCGTTGCCCAGCCTGTGGTCAGGCAAATTTATGTGGGATTACGGCAGGAAATACAGGCTGCTGGTGTATGCAGCAGCCTGCTTTAAACAAAACACCTAAAGATGGGCAATCTTGTTGGTGCCAAGCCTGTTTAGCCAAACAGTTTAACGCATCCCGCGACGAGTCCACACCAATAGAGCCAACAGCAAACTAGCAAAGCCCATACTGCCGCCAGAACTGGTTTCTGCCGGTTGTTGCGTGATCAGGGTATTTTGTTTTGGATTGAGTGAAACACCGCTATTTTCATCGTTATTGATGACAGTGATACTTTCAATAATCACTAAATTGTTCGCAGTAACCGCTTTGCTCGCTTGGCTATCTGCAGTGGTGTAATTGCGCAGTGGCACGCCCGGAAATTGTGGGCTGAGGGTCGTTGGCAGTTTGGCGATATTATCGATAATTTCCATGCCTTGCGCATTGATTTGACCAAAGACCGCGAAGCCACCATTTTGCAAATCTAGATTTGCACTGTTGTCGGTTAAATTAACAAACCATTGGTTGGTCGCACTGTTCACATCGCCAGAGATTTTAGCCATCGCCACAGTGCCGCGAACATTCGATAATTTCGGTTCATTGGTAATTGCTGCGCGTTGTGAGACAGCCACAAAAGGCGAGGTATTGTTGCCTGAATAAGTAAAACCGCCCCCTTGCACCACAAAGTTGCTGACACTGCGATGAAACACAGTGTTGTTATAACTTCCCGCGTTGACGTAACTCAAAAAGTTAGTCACGGTGACAGGTGCTGATTTATCAAAGAGATTGACTTCGAAGTCACCCATATTGGTTTTTACTAAGACTACAGTGGCGTCAGCTGATTGTGCGAAAAACATGGCACCAGCAAATAATGATGCCATAAATGATTTCTGGATAAATTTCATCGATTTAAGCTCCAAAACGAGATGTCAGGGAGCTTACTCTAAGTGATGTACTGGCGGGAAGTACCATTACATTTATTCACGAATCCGCACAGATTCGTGAAGGTGTATCATTTTGTGGATTGATACTTTTTAACCTCGGCAGGCCAATTGTTTAGATACTGCTGGGCTTTCTTGAGATGTTTCACTTTAGTGAAGTGTGATTTGGCAAGATCAGCATCTTGTTTCACAAATTCACCTTCCAGGTAAATCACACCTAAAAACAATCGAGAACTTTCACTGCCGCGAGCCGCGGCTGTCTCCAGCAGTTTTAAGGCTTTGTTGACGTCTTTGTCGACACCGCGACCAAATAAATACATTAGGGCCATGCGGTTCATCGCGCCGGTATGGCCATTGTCAGCGGCAAAAGTAAACAAACTAAAGGCATCTTCATGATTCACAGGGATGCCATCGCCATCATCGAGCATGACCCCGGCGTTAAAAGCGCAACTGACGTTATTCAAGCGAGCACATAACAAAAACCAATTGTGCGCCATTTCTGCATTGCGCGGCAGCAACTCTCCGGTCAAATACAGTTCTGCGACTCTGGACATCGCTCTTGGGAAAAATTTTTGCGCTGAATTTAAATAAAGCTGAGCAACGACATCGGCAGAGCTATCTTGTGGCCGCTCGAAAGTTTGGGTTTCATAGCCCACGGCTAATAAATAATCCGCTTCAGGATGAAAGGCTTGCTTGGCTTGCAAGATCAGCGTGCGGGCAAGTGCAATTTCTTCAGCGCTCGGTTTGTCACTTTGTAAGATGGTTGACGCGACGCGATAGGCTGCTTCTGAACTGCCTTTGGCGGCTAACTGGCGATATTTTTGATCAGCGGCAGCTGCGGTCAGGGTTTTTTGGTCTAGTTGCCAAACCACCAAATAAAACTCGGCCTGTGGATGGCCTGCCGTCACCGCTTTTTTGAGCCATTCTTCTGCTTTTTTGGCATCTCTTTTGCCAAATGTATTAGAAAAATAATAGCGAGATAACGCTAATTCTGCTTGGCCAGGCCCAGACATTTCATTGATGGTATTGCGAATATTGTCTTTAAGTTCGGTTGTGCTTTTGGCAATCAACCCTTGATGGTGTAAATACAGCAAAAGTTCTAGTGCCGGCACATAGTCACGATCTGCTGCTTCAATCAAAGTTGCATGGCAATCCGAGCGATTTAGATCTGTTTTTGCCAGATAACAAAGCTCAGCTAACTCAACTCTTGCTTGTAAAGAGTCATCGACAATTGCAGCTTGAAAGCGTTGGATAGCTTCGGCATAACGGCCTTCCTCAATCGCGACTTGTGCTAAAGGCAGGCCTAACACTGAATTTTTCTTGGCGAATTCAGGTAATAAAATCCGCACCCACCCATTACTCAAGCCAAAAAAAGGATAGGGATATTGCTCAAGCGCATACAAATAAGGCTGATTTTGGAAAAACACTTTTTTGAATTTATTGTCGTTGTGATCGTACGCATGGACCACGTAAAACAAGGCACTGCCGCTGGCGCCCAATTCTGCATAATAATCTTGAGTTTCCATCCCCAAGTGCTGTAACACTTCATGGGCATCGGCAAAGCTATTGATGCGATAAGCCGAGTAACTCTGTTTGCCGTTACCCGTACTTAAAATTCCTTGGAGATGATATTGCTGATAGGCACTAAACAATTTGAAGTTTGCTTGATCGCCTTTTTGTTCAAAACAATTGGTTGCCAAGCGATAAAAACTTAGGCTCCAAAAATTGCGATTGAGTTGCTGTTGCCAATCCAGAGTATGGCAGTTTGCGGCATCGAGCGGGGTAATCAGTTGATCGAATTCTTGTAAATTCTGACTAGAGACCGTGATTGCAGGGTGCTGTAAATAACTTTGGTAGAGGCGTTCATAGGGAGGTAATTGCTCTGGGGCAGGTAAATCGGCACTAATTTGCTGATATAAAGCCGCCTCGGGCCCTATTTTTTTAGTTGAATATGCGGATTGATTGGTTTGACATGCACTCAGACTGAGCAATGACACCAAAGCAATAAGACGATAAATTTTCAATTCAGCTTTCCTGCAAGTCAGGCGAATTACTCGCCACTGATCCAAGGTGTTTCCGGTAATTGATCAAGATTGGTTTCATACTGAACGAGGTTGAAAGTTTCTTGATGCTCGATAGCCGCATAGAGTTCAGGCGCTAAGGCACAAGCCATTAATTCTAAAGCCTCTTCGCGACTATGACCGGTCATACATAAGCGTAACAGCGTTTCTTTCACCTTCTTCGGGTGACCGTCTTGCAGTTGATTTTCAATCACTTCAAACAAAAACTGTTGGTCAAGTTGATCGGGATTGTCGTTGCTCATGGGATATCCTGTAACAAAAATGCTAGCATGCCAGAAATGCGGTTCTCTGACCAGTCTGATGGATTGAGGGGCTGTTAAGGAGATCCGCCAAGTTGCCTTGACGGATCTTAACCCTCTTAGAGTGCGAGCGCTTTTTCGCCGCGGGAAATGCCAGAAACGCCAGTGCGAACGGTTTCAATGATTTGTGTACCGCTCAACGCTTCAATAAAGGCTTCTAATTTCTCAGACGTGCCAACCACCTGGATGGTATACGTGGTCGGCGACACATCGATAATTTGCGCTCGGAAGATATCTGCCGTGCGTTTCACCTCTTCGCGTTGCTCACCGTTGGCTTTGACTTTTACCATCATCAATTCACGTTCGATATGCGCGCTTTCACTTAAATCGACTAACTTCACGACCTCGATGAGTTTATGCAGCTGTTTGGTGATTTGTTCAATCACTTGATCGTCGCCGCGAGTCACTAAAGTTAAGCGGGACATGGTTGGATCTTCAGTCGCTGCAACCGTTAATGAATCGATGTTGTAACCGCGCTGGGCAAATAAGCCCACCACGCGTGCCAAGGCGCCAGACTCGTTTTCCAGCAATAATGCAATAATATGCCGCATATTAAGTCCGCTCCGTTTTGCTTAAAAACATGTCGTTCATCGCGCCACCCGGCACTTGCATCGGGTAGACGTGTTCTTTTGGATCAATATGAATATCCAAAAAGACCAAGCGATCTTTTAAGGCAAAAGCACGCGCTAGCGCAGGTTCCAATTCCTCAGGCGTGGTCACCCGGATCCCAACATGGCCGTAGGCTTCAGCCAACTTCACAAAGTCAGGCAACGAATCCATGTAAGAACTGGAGTAGCGGGAATCGTAGTTCATATCCTGCCATTGTTTCACCATGCCTAAATAGCCGTTATTCAGGTTGATGATTTTCACGCCAAGCCCATACTGCTTGCAGGTTGACAGCTCTTGGATGTTCATTTGAATGGAGCCTTCACCAGTGACACACACCACTTCAGCCTCTGGGTAGTGTAACTTCACGCCCATGGCGGCAGGTAAACCAAAGCCCATGGTGCCAAGGCCGCCAGAGTTGATCCAACGGTTAGGTTTATCAAACTTATAATATTGTGCGGCGAACATTTGATGTTGGCCGACATCAGAGGTGACATAGGCATCGCCTTGCGTGTGACGCCATACGGCTTCAATGACCGCTTGCGGTTTTAATAAGTCTGTCCGCTGTTCATAGCGTCCACCATGCACTTGCCGCCAGCTATCGATCTGAGCCCACCATTGTTTTAAGGCCTGCTGATCTAAGATTGCTTCTGGTTTTCCTGCGAGTTTGTCCAACTGACTGAGCATTTCTTGCAACACGGGCTGTACTAAGCCAACGATTGGGATATGCGCAGTGACCGTTTTTGAAATACTGGCTGGGTCAATATCGATGTGAATGATGGTGGCATTTGGGCAGAATTTCTTGGTGGCGTTAGTGACCCGATCGTCAAATCGCGCGCCCACCGCAAAAATAACATCCGCATGATGCATCGCTTGGTTGGCTTCGAAACTGCCATGCATGCCCAGCATCCCAATGAATTGTGGATCTGTTGCAGGATATGCACCTAACCCCATCAGGGTATTGGTGACAGGTAAATTTAAGCGCTTGGCTAACTCGGTTAATTCCGCGGAGGCTTTGCCTAAAATCACACCGCCGCCGGCATACAGCACGGGCTTTTTGGCCGCTAATAATGTGGCTAGGGCTTTTTTGATTTGGCCTGGATGGCCTTTGGCATTCGGATTATACGAACGCAGTTTAATGTCCTTCGGATAATGATAAGGGAACTTTTGGTTCGGCATCGTCATATCTTTCGGAATATCTAAAACCACAGGGCCTGGACGGCCACTTTGGGCGATATAAAAAGCCTTTTTGACTAAATACGGAATGTCTTCAGGACGACGCACCGACATATTGTGTTTGACGATAGGGCGTGAAATACCCAGCATATCGGTCTCTTGGAACGCGTCGTCGCCAATGAGATGGCTCATCACCTGACCACAAATGACCACCATCGGAATGGAATCCATATAAGCAGTGGCAATGCCAGTGACAGCATTGGTTGCCCCAGGGCCTGAGGTGACTAACACGACGCCAGCTTTGCCGCTGGCTCGGGCATATGCGTCCGCCATGTGGGTTGCAGCTTGTTCATGGCGGACCAGGACGTGTTTGACATTATTTTGCTGAAATAAAGCATCATAAATGTGTAACACGGCGCCGCCGGGGTAACCATATACATATTCCACCCCTTCATCATGAAGGGCTTGGACTAGCATGGCGCCGCCAGACAGCATTTCTGGTTGTTGTGGTTGGCTCATTACTCAGGTCTCATAGTTTGCATAGGCAAAAATCCCGGAAAAATGCGGACATTTCACCGGATCGGAACTTGTCGGGTGACAAGATATTCTGCTTACGTGGTCAAAGTTGGCAGTGGTTGGCTGCAAACAAAGTTCAAACTACGGCCTTTATTGTTGTGGTTCTTGCTCGAAATCGGCAATACATATGGGGAGGCTCGTTATTCCTCTACTTTACGGGATCTGACAAACTGTTGTCGACCCCTTTTTCGACTTTCAGTTGCAGTGACCAAACTGTTTCTCAAGCGCCGCCCTTTGGGGTGAATGCATGACCATTTGCCGACTGTCAGCCGGGGATTATCCCTGTTACTCCCTTGCAAAATTGCGCCTGCAACCACATAGTAAGTTCAGCAGTTTTTTTAAAGGATCAGTCAGCGTGTTAACAAATCAAGTCAACGTCAGTTTTGATAACGTTCGGGAATTGTTGGATTTATCTCAACAAAAGTTGGTCATTTTTGATTTTTGGGCCGAAGGTTATGAACCGAGCGCGCAACTGACGAGTACCCTACAGCACATTGTTGCGGATTATCCTGAACAGCTGGTATTGGCGCGAGTCAATTGCAGTGTGGAACAACAGCTGGCCATGCAATTTGGCGTTCGCAGTTTGCCGACCGTGTTGTTTATTAAAAATGGCCAGCCAGTGGATGGTTTTGCGCAAGTGGAAACCGCAGAACAAATTCGGCAACGGTTGGCGCCATTTTTGCCCTCTCAGCAAGAATTGTTGTACAACCAAGCCCAACCCTTGCTTGCCAACAGTCAGTGGGCGGAAGCAGCGACGATTCTGCAGCAGGCGCATGCCTTGGCGTCAGAGCGCGTGGATATCCAATTACAGTTAGCCTATTGCGCCGCAAAATTGGGGCAACTGGACCAAGCGATTGCTCTCACCAATGGAATAGGGTTGGCAGACCAAGATGCGTTATACCATGAAGTCCTGGCTTTAATTGATTTAGCGCAACAGGCCGCGCAAAGCCCGGAAATCTTGGCATTAGAGCGGCAATTAGCAGAGGCACCTAACGATTTTGCCATCAAACAACAATTGGCGGTGCAATATCAGGCAGTGCAACGTTCAGCTGATGCTTTGGCGCTTTTGTACGAGATTTTGCAGCAAGATTTAAATTTTGGCGAAAGCAAAAAACTGTTTTTGGATATTTTGGCAGTGTTACCTAAAGGTGATCCAACTGCGGGCAGCTATCGTCGTAAATTATATAGCCTATTATATTAATGGTTTAATTCATTCAAAGCGCTTGCACGGGGTGGGCGTAGAGCAGGGAAACTTCATGGGAATTCGATGGCTGGCGGGTTTGTTGTTCTGTTGCTTGCCGCTTTGCAGTGTCAATGTATATGCCGATTCTGCTGAGCAGTTATTTGCTCGTTATGAGCCAGCTCTGTTGCAAGTTAGGGTGCTGGAGCGAGCTTCTGGCGCTAAAGCTTCCATCGGCAGTGGTTTTGTCATCAATCAGCCGAATTTGCTGATCACCAACTATCATGTGGTGTCGGATGCAGTGTTATTTCCAGAAAAATATCGGCTGGAATATCTAAATAATCTGCAAGAAAAAGCCGAGCTGACGGTGGTGGCTGTTGATGTCATCAACGATTTGGCGGTGCTTCGGACTGACTACCAACCCCCTCAGCGCTTTGAGATTGAACCTACACCACCGGTGCAAGGTTCTTCGATTTATTCCTTGGGCAATCCGCATGATTTGGGCATGATTGTTGCTCCTGGAACTTACAACGGTTTGCAGAAGTTTAGTGTGTATCCGCGGATCCATTTCACCGGTGCCGTCAATTCCGGGATGAGTGGCGGTCCTGTTGTCGATGCCAACGGACGTGTGGTTGGCGTCAATGTGGCGACTGGCGGTAATCAATTAGGATTTTTAGTGCCGGTGCAGGCATTAAGTGATTTATTAGCACGGCTGCCAACGCAAACGACTGGCCAGAATATCAAAGCGAGTATTACTGAACAGTTACTGGCATCCCAGCAAAAGGTTTTCGCACCGATACTGGCGGCAACTTGGCAATTAAAGTCATTTGGTCTTGGTAAAATTCCAGATGAAGTGGTGCCTTTTGTCCGGTGTTGGGGTGATTCGAACCTCGAGAAAACGAAAGATAAACTGAAACAAATTAGTGCCTTTTGCAGTCAATCCGAAGAGATTTTTCTATCCAACGAATTCACAACTGGACGCATAGAGATGCAATTCCAATGGTTGGACGGAAAAGAGCTGCATCCGCTGCAATTTTTCAATCTGTACGAGCGGAATATCAGCCAAATCAATGCTGATAATCGAGCAGGCAAAGAGGATGTCACCCAGTTTGAATGCCAACATCAAGTGGTGAAACAAGCCAATGATCAGCATGCCAAAACCATTTATTGTGTCCGAGCTTATCAGCAATACACAGGGCTTTATGATGTGATTTACTTAGCTGCGTCACTCGATATGCAGCAAATGGGGTTGATCAGTCATTACACGCTGTCAGGAGTTAGCCAAGAAAACGCGGAGAATTTCAATCGCAAGTTTATTGAGGCGGTGTTATGGCAATAATGATTGAAGTCCTCAATAAGCAGCATAAAGTCATCGAACGGCATAAGTTCAAGCAGGACGTGGTGCGGCTGGGTCGTGCTTATGATAATGATCTGGTGTTATTCGATAAACACGTTTCCCCCCATCATGCCGAGCTTAGCAAAACGGAAGACGGCAGTTGGCAACTGAAAGATCTCGCTTCGTTAAACGGCAGTTCACTGGCACAGGGCGAACCAATCCATGTTGAAACAGCGCTAGTTTCAGGTGAGTTATGCTGGCTTGGTCAGCAAGCTTTACGTATTTACGACGAAAATCATCCGGTGCCGCCAGCACAACCTTATAACCAACTAGAACAAAAACTCAGTCGGTTTGGGCACTGGCCTTTGATGACGATGTTGTTGCTGTTGGTATTACTCAGTGAAGTGTTTTCGATGTGGCTGGATGTGCCAAATCCCGAGCGCAATGAATGGCCGCGTTTATTGGTCGGATTGCCACTGTTGGTGCTGGTGCTGATGATTTGGCCGAGCTTGTTAGCACTGTGGGCCAAAATCAATCAGCACGAAGCCAGATTTTTTGCTCAGGTAGGCATTACTTTTGCGGCAGTCGTATTGATACAACTGCTCAATAGTGTCTTTGCGGTTTTGAATTTTAGCTTAGATGGCCATGCTGTTTTTCAATGGTTAGAAGAAATCAGCAGTATCTTGGTCATCGTTGGCATGTTAACGGCCAATTTCTATTTGGCATTACAAATTTCAACGACCCGCAAAGTGTTGTTGGCGAGTGCGATTGGTGGGGTGATTTTGTTGCAAAGTTTTAGCGATACTTTACTGACGAATGATTACCATCAACGGATGCCATCTTTCGATAGTCAGTTGTTACCGCTCAGTTTTTATTTTAATGAACCTCAGACTTCAACTGAATTTGAAGCGGCCAATCGGGAGTTGTTTGAACAGGTCAATCTGTTAAAAGAACAACAAACTGCCGAAAATGAAAACGATAGCACTGGGGGTTAGTCTTTCGGGCCATTCTGGGAGTCGCACTCCGGGAGTCGCACTCCGGGAGTCGCACTTTGGAAGTCGCAACCTGAAATCTAAATCGCAGTGAGTAGATGAATTGCCTAATTCGCTGCGATTTTTATCTTGACTATCGTCAGCTAAAAGTCATTAAGATTGTTGGTGTTGTTGCCAAATGGCTTGGATCTGCGCAGATAATTGCATCGGATCAAATGGTTTTACAACCACGTCGCTTGCCCCTAATGCTTTGTAGGATTCAACTTCGTTGCTTTGTACCTTTGCGGTCATAAAAACGACCGGAATGGCCGATAAATCAAATTTTTCTTGCAGCTTACGCAAGGTGCTTGGGCCATCCATCGTGGGCATCATCACATCGAGTAAAATCAATTGCGGAGCAAAGTCACTGAAGTTTTCAAGTGCTTCTTTCCCACCACCACAAGTGCATACCTCGAAACCGCCGACAGCCTCTAAAGCGACCTTCGCGACCATTTGGATTGAAGGATCATCCTCCACATGCATGATTCGTTTTAACACTCTATGCAACCTATCAGCTGAATCGATTTAACAGCAAGTCTGTCACAAGGTTTCCACGATTGCCAGCCCCTTTTCAGTGAATTCACTGCTGCCCACCAGAAAATCGGTTTCGTATTACTTATAAATTTGCAATAAAAAAATAACAATTAATTTGCATAAATGTGAATAGATGGTAAACATAAAGTGGAGTGTCACCGCAATCAAACCCTGTGATGTGGTGTTAGGGTTCAATATGAGTGACTTCAAGCCCGTTAAATCCCTAGTAAAACATGGAAGGTTCTATGAACAAATTGAAGCGTCAGCAAGGGCTACTAAGCCCAACACTCTCGAATAAACCAATAGAAACTACGACTCAGAAACAGCATCCCCATCTCACCCTTTGGTTGTTTGGGCTCTTTGCTTTGCATGTGCCACTCACCTTCGCAGAAACCTCAGTGACAGCTGTCACTGCGCAACTGCAAGCCGCTATTGAACAAGGTCAAACATTGCCGCCTGCAGAAATCCAACAACTTTCTGCCGATACAGCCTCAGTCGCAGGTGTAGATTTGAATGCGATGGCCTTGGATCGGTTGAAAGTCAGTGAGCAAATAACGCCAGAAACTACCGCATTATTTGGCGAAACGATCGACCTCAATACCGGTGCATTTTCAATGCAGCATGTCGATGTCAGCATTCCAGGGAATTTCCCTATTCCCGTTGAATTTAGACGGATTTTTAAAGGTTCAAGTTATGCATATCAAGCCAATTTGAGCATCGGCGATTGGCAGTTAGCGATCCCAAGTTATAGCACCTCAACCTTATTCGATAACCAACGGTTCACGGGGAATTGGGGCGAAGGGAAAATTTGTTCGGGCAATTTAAATCCAGGCATCTTGAGCTTACCCCCAAGTACTTTGCTAGCGCCAGGCGATTATTGGAGTGGCGAAACTTTAGATATCCCAGGGGGTGCCAATGAGAAAGTGCTGCTTGGCCCCCAATTGAAAAATGGCACTCGCAAATACATTAAAAATTGGCGTTATAGCTGCTTGACGGTGCCAAATGCCTCTTATGAAGGGGTCCGTGCAACATCCCCTGCAGGCATTTCTTATGATTTTACTGTGCCTAAACTCATTCCTGCGCCACCTCTTGCGAAAGTGAATGGGGTTGGTGCTTTTGAAAGTGTTGCTAAATTCCATGCGTTTCTTTTGGTGAGTCGGGTCAGCGACCGTTTTGGTAATGCGGTCACCTACCACTATGACGATAGCCAACAGTTAACAAAAATTAACTCGACTGATGGCCGCCTTATCGACATTCAATATGAACAAAACCCATTTGGTAAATCCCGAGTCAAACAGATCACCGCGAATGGCCAAACATGGCTTTATCAATACAAAAATGCCCAATTTGCACAAGGACAAGACAGCCTTGAGCGGGTCGTTCGACCTGATGCCACCTTTTGGCAATTTGATTTAGCGGAGGTTGATAAAAACAATGGCAGTGCGACTTATCGGCAGGAGTATTACTCCTCTCGCTATGATCCGAGCTGGGAAAGAATGCGCTATTGGTTGTCGCGTATTGAAGAAATTCAATGCATGGATCCCGTCCCGCATTCACCGCGACAGGGGTCAGTGACACATCCGAGCGGTGCGAAATTAGATGTTGATTTTAAATGGATTTTGTTTGGGCGGACCGAAGTGCCCAAAATTAGGACTAGCAATGAATTTGAGGTGCATGCCAATGATTTATGTTTTAGCAACAATGCGATTGTCAAAAAACAATTAAGCCAAGCAGGGCTCTTGCCGATGGTTTGGCAGTATGAGTACTCACAAAATAAAGGCAGTTGGCAAAATCAACCCGCTCCCGAAGTGCGAGGATTGTTGGCGACACCTGCAGAATTTAATACCGGAGATCTGCGGACAACCAAAGTCAAAGCACCCGATGGCAGTGCCACTGTGCATGTATTTAGCCGTCGATGGGATTTTACTGAAGGCAAAGAAGTGGCGACTGATCATTATGATACGGATGGCATCACCCCGCTTCGACATACCGAGCGTTTATTTTTGAAGAAATCTACCGAGGCAACGGCTGAATTATGGTCGATGACAGGCCCTGAGCTTGGTTGGGATTTTGCTATCGATAATGCGGCAGTGCATGAGAATTACATTCTGCAAACCAAAGAAACGACCACTGAATACATCAATGGCATTGCTGCGGATATATATACCAAAGTGTTCAGCGATTTTAATGAGTATGGTGAGCCGCGGCTAGTGCAAGAATCCAACAACTTCAATGGCAAAAAAAGATTTACCAAAACCAGTTTTACCCATGATTTGAGTTATTGGTTGCTGAACTTGCCTCGTACTCAGCAAGTGTCTGCGGATGGGAGTAATTACACCACTGTGGGTGAAACCACGTATTATGCGTCAACCTCAGCCTATAAATCATTGCCGTACCAACAGTTTGGATTTGGCAAATTGCTCAGCACCCACCAGAGCTATCACGCGGATGGCAATTTAAAACTGCAGAAATTTAATCTGGCGAATCGCTGGATTGAGTTTGCACAATATAAACGAGGTAAGCCGCAGCAAATCAAAGTGCCTAAGCGCTATGTGTTAAGTTGTACTGATCCTTCGGTCTGTTTTGAACAGGCCAATTTAGTCGTCAATAATGATGGCTCTATTGCTTCGACCCATAACTTCAATCGGGTACAAACTAATTATCAATATGACAGTGTCGGACGACTGACTTTAATAGATCCTGTTGATAATCAATGGTTCAACACGGAAATTAGCTATCAAAAGGATCCGTTCGCGGGTCTAGTTCAAACCATCAGTCGAGGAAATTATCGCAAAGAAGTGGTGATGGATGGCCTTTATCAACCTTTGCAAACCAAGGAGTGGGATAGTGCTGATGAGGGTGCCACTGCCCGTTATCAACGATTTGTGTATAACGCTTATGGCAAAGCGGTCTTTAGTTCTCACCTTGCCGATAATCCTGCGGCACTGTATGGCAGTGAGAGTGTTTATGATGGATTACAACGCTTAAAAAGCCAGACGAATACCGGCCAAGGTGATATTCAAATTGAACAACTAGCGAATAATGGCACCAAGATGACCAATGGCCGCGGCTTTGCTACGACCCGATATTTTGATGCTTATGGTCAAGCGGAGACCAAAAATCCGGTCAAAATCGTGCAACCTGAACAAGCGGTCACTGAAATCAGCTACAACCTGTTTGGCAATCCAACGCGTGTGACGCAAGGCGGTAAAGCCGAAGTCAGAGTTTACAATCCGCAACAACAACTTTGTTTAACTAAACGCCCAGAAACGGGTGTGAAAGCGATGAAATATAATGAATTAGGTCAATTGATTGCCTATGCCGAAGGCTTAGTTGGCACCGCGAGTAGTTGTACTGCTTTCACCGATAACGCAAAAAACTGGATCAGCCTGCAGTATGACAATGTCGGTAGTCAGCAATCGGTGACATACACCGATGGCACGCCAGCAGTGACTTATAACTTTGATGCGCAGGGCAATTTGTTGAAGCTATCTAATACCTTGACGACTTGGGATTATGGCTACAATAGCCAAAATTTAACGGAGTGGGAAAAGCTGACGAGTAATGGCCAATCCTTTGTGTTAGATCCTACTTACAACCCCAGTGGTTTGGTGCAGTCATTGAGTTACTTAGGTGCGCTCACGATCGAATTTGACCACAACGCTTTAGGGCAAACCACGCAAGTTCGTCATGGTTTACAACCGCTCGCCAAGGATGTTGCTTACTATCCAAATGGCCAATTGAAAACATTCACCTATGGCAATGGCCTGCAATTCCGACAAGATTTGGATCTTGAGCTGCGGCCAATATTGCGCGCCGTCGAGCAACATGCAACGCCATTACTAGGCCAAAGTTATCAATATGATGAAACCAACAATATCACTGAAATTACTGATCTTCAGAACGATGCTCATAGCAAATCGATGATTTACGATGGACTAGACCGGCTCTCAGAGGTGACGGAAAGCTTGGGTAAAACGAGCTATCGTTATGATGTGATGGGTAATTTAACGAGCAAAACATCGGCCACGCAGGCATTAGGTTATACCTATGACCCCACCAGCAACTTATTAAAATCCATCAGTGGCAGTACCTATCAGTTCAGTTACGACCCACGGGGTAATGTCAGTCACAACGGCAAACGCGCATTTGGTTTCAACCAAGCCAATCAAATGACCAAGTCAGGCGATGTACTTTACGAATATGATGGTTACAACCGTCGCGTCCGTCAGCAGAAAGGGAGCGGTTCAAATTACACTCTGTACAACAAACAGGGTCAATTGATGTTGCGACAAGCCGCCAATACTGATCGAGTTTTTTCAGTGTATATGGATAAATTGTTGTTAGCGGAAATGACGGAATCGACTGAGAATGAAAATCCACCGTCACCAGTGCCGAACCCAACGCCGAGCCCAGAACCAACGCCAACGCCAGGGTTAGTGCCTGAATTAACGCTCAGTACTGCGAGCTCGCAAGTCCAAGCGACAACCTGTCCAGCCGGGGAAATCTGTCAGAGTCAGTTAGTCACGCAATACACCTATGGTTGGCTTTCAAAAGCTGCGGAAAGTTGTAACGGCAGATTGACCGAGCTTCGGTATGGCGTACAACTCGGCGTCAGGCTTTTACAAGGACTGAACAGCCAGGGAAATACCGTGATTTCTGGGGGCGATGGCTATACCTACCGCTTGGACATGACTTGCAGTAATGCTGCTGGCAAAACCACCCGCAGTACGACGATGGGCGCCGCGGCAATGATGCGGGCGCCAATTCAAATCTAGTACGACTTGCCAACCTTCTGTGGTTGAGTACTCATCGAAGGTTGGTGCACTCGAAGCTCAGACTGACGGCGCATCAGGCCTAGTCGCAAACGGATGGAAGTGCTTGGCATACACCAATGCCAAGCTTCACTGATGCAGGGTCTCGTTGATGTCGTGCCACGTTGATACCAGGCTTGGCTTGGACGCTGCTGTTGGCAGTGAGTCGAAGTTTGTCTGCAAAGTGTGTCTGAAAAATGTTTCCGAAACGCGTTGTGTTTACAATTTGTAAAGCTTTTTTACTGGGCTTTAATGCCAAAGTTTGTACACTCATGGCAATTCACAAGGAGAGAGTCAAATGAAAAAAGTATTCGTCAGTCTCATGTTCGCCCTCAGTTGTACTGTGCAGGCTGCCCCGCAAGGCACACCAGTTTTGCTGACGGAAATGGAGTATTCCCATGAATACGAAATTGCTCTGAAACAAATTAAGTACAAGGACAAGGGCAAAGCTTTTGATACCTTACTAAAGTATGCCAAGTACGGTGAAAAAGTTGCTCAATATATGGTGGGTAATTTCTATCTTTCAGGCACAGGAACTGAAGTTAATGTGCAAGAAGGTTTGATTTGGATGGGCGTTGCTTTAGAGCAAAGAACCGAAGAGTGGCAAGATGCATTTGATAAGCTCACCAAAAATTTAACCCCTGAACAAATGGCTCACTTGAATAAATTAATTGAAGAGCGCAAAGCGATGTACGGTGCTAGAGCGCAATTCGTCACCTGTTCTATCCAAGCCGCTGTGACAGGTTCAAACCGTCGTTACCATGTCTGCACTAAAAATGTGGATAGCATTAAACGTGTGACTGTTGTGAAATATGACGAAGAGAAAGTGGTCACGCAGTAATAGTGTCATTAAATAGTACTGAGCTAGAACACCTGAGTGTAATGCTCGGTGTTCTAATGCGCAGTGTTGTTCGGTTGTTTTCGCACTAGGCTGGGGGTTCCCAGCCTTTGCTTTGTTAGTAAAGCTGATTCGGTGGTAGCTGAGTAGGCTTTTGCCATGTTCCAGCGAAATTGTCAGCGAAATTTCGGCTGAATAGTTACAATCCTGCCTATCCCCAAAACATTCAGACGAGCAAACTGTCGTGATCCGTCCCAACTTTCAGTCGATGTTTTTGCAACTGGCCGAGGCGTTATTGCAATATCGTCAGTTTTGGCAATTTCAACCGATGCAACAAGCCGTGTTATCAGATCCTGCTGATTTTTTGCCGCCGGAACTTTGTCAGAGATTAAACCAACTCGATTTGGAGCAGTGTCTAGCGCTGGATAGCGATAATCAGCAACTCAATCAATTTTTCAGTGAGTTTTTTCCAGAGTTGCCAACATTCAGTTTGCCCTGTTGTGACAACAAACCTGTGCAAGCGCCTTTTTGGCTGTCGACGGGAGTGTCAGGTCGGAAATGGCAGCAAATTAGTGCTTTTGTGGCAGCAGTTGGGCAGCACGAGCGTCCAGTGCTGGAATGGTGTGCAGGCAAAGGGCATTTGGGGCGGTTGCTCGCGCAGCAAACCCAGCAGCCTGTGACCAGCCTGGAATGGCAAGCTACTTTATGCCATGAAGGGCAGGCGTTGGCGGATGACTTAAAGCTGCCTCAGCACTTTCAGCAAGTTGATGTTCTGACTGAACCGACACTGCAGTTTTTCCAACCTAACCAGCAATGGGTTGCTCTGCATGCCTGTGGTGATTTGCATCGGGTCGGTATTACACAAGCGATTAAAGCGGGTACAGCACAACTCGCTTTAGTGCCTTGCTGTTATCATCTGCAAGCCCCGCCAAATTATGTGTATCGTTCAACGATAGGGCAGCACAGCATGCTGACATTGCGTAAAGCCGATCTCCGTTTAGCCGTGCAAGGCCACGCCACGGGCGGCGCTCGAATTGTCAGATTAAGCCAACAAGAAATGACATGGCGCCATGCATTTTGGGCGTACGCCCAGAGTCTAGGGATTGTTGATTATCAACCCTTGGTTGGTATTCCGAAGCAGTTATTCAATCAAGATATTCATGCGTTTTTCGAATATGCGTGCATCAAACAACAGTTGCCGATGCCAAGTAGTCAAGAAGTCAATTCTGTTTTGGCGCTGGCGCAACAACGCCTACTGACCCAACGCCGATTGGAGTTGGTACAGCATGTATTTCGTCGGCCTTTGGAGTTATATCTGGTCTTAGATTTAGCGATTTGGCTTGAAGAGCAACAGTATCAGGTCAGTTTAGAAACCTTGTGCGCAGAGAGCCTCACGCCCCGTAATTTTTTGTTGCAAGCCGTACGACGCTAGCCGAATGAAGCAAGCCAAATGTAGCAATACAAATATCGCCAGATAAATAACAAGGGCCATGTCACTGGCCCCTGTTATTTACCCAAAAAACTTCAAGCAATCGCTGATTACAACGAACCTTCGTGGCTGACTAACGTCGGCTTGGTAGGAGTATGTTCTGCCATGTAAGCAGCAATTTTCTGATCTTTGTTGACCCAACGCTGATTGAGCCACAGTTGGAATTGCTGGCGGAATGCTTCATCTTCAAAATAATTGCCGATGATTTGTTCATCGACTGGCACCACGTCAACATGAATCACAACTCGCTTGAGGCGACCCAGCAACATATCAACCAGCACATGGTTTTGGTTGTCAGGATAGATCAACGTGACATCCAGTACCGCATTAAACAGTGAGCCCATACTGGCTAAAGTGAAGGCAATGCCACCCGCTTTGGGCGGGAGTAAAAAGTGGAATGGGCTATTCTTCGCTTTATGCTTGGCCTGAGTATAGCGAGTGCCTTCAACAAAATTGATGATGGTTGTTGGCATCGTTTGAAATTTCTCGCAAGACCGCCGAGTTGTTTCAATATCCTGGCCTTTGAGGGCTGGGTTGCGCTGAATCTGTGCTTGCGTGTAACGCTTCATAAACGGCATATCTAAAGCCCAAGAAGCCGAACCGATAAAAGGGACCCACTTCAGTTCTTCTTTTAGGAAAAACTTAGGTTCAGGGATGCGAGAGAGCGCGAATTGGCTGAGCACCGGAATATCTAACCAGCTTTTGTGGTTGGAGATTAACAAATACCAACTGTCTGCGCGCAGCTCTTTCAATCCACTGAGTTGCCATTCAACATCGTTAAATAATTCAATCAGTTGCTTATTGTGTAATGACCAATGACGATAGGCCCAATGGGCAAATTTTGACAATAAAGCCTGTGCTTTGGCAAAGGGGAGCACCAGTTTAAAGATGCCAGTCAAGGTGACTAAACCGCCCCAGATCGCCAAATTGACAGTAAAGCAAAACAGCGAAATCGGTAAAATCAGAAAGCTCGGTAAAAAAGACAACATTAGCGCGACTCTCCTTGTTTCAGTTCAATCAGTTGCTGATCTTTCTCCAGCCACAATTGATTGACCCATTGTTGGAATTGAGCACGAAAGGCCGGATCTTCATAATCCCCAATCATCTGCCGCTCAATAGGTAATACCCGCACTCTAACCTTAATATCATGCACTTTGCCAGAAATATAATCCCAAAAACTCGGTGAACCTTTTGGATAATAAATCGTGACATCCAATAGTTTGTGCAGATGCTCACCCATCGCATTGAGTACAAATGAAATTCCGCCGGCTTTTGGCTTCAACAGATGTTGAAACGGTGATTGTTGGTGTTGATGCTTGAGAGGCTCGAAGCGCGTGCCTTCTAAAAAATTCATCACCGACACCGGTTTAAAGCGAAACTTCTCACAGGCTTTGCGAGTTGTTTCAATATCTTTGCCTTTTAGATGTGGATATTTGGCTAAGAATGCAGCGCTATACCGCTTCATGAATGGAAAATCGAGCGCCCACCAACAAACGCCAATCACGGGCACATAAATGAGCTCTTTTTTCAAAAAAAACTTCAGAAATGGAATTTGGCGATTGAAGATTTTTTGTAGCACCAAAATGTCGACCCAGGATTGATGATTGGCAACCACCAGGTACCAGTCTTTCACTGATAAATTGTCTAACCCTTTAATATCCCAGCGAATTTTTGTGAAAACTCGCGTGGTAAAATTATTCAAACTGATCCAAGCACTGGCACAAGTATCCAGTAAATAGGTCATCAGTTTTTGCCAAGGTTTAAATGGAGGAACTTTTAATAAAGCGAGTAACAAGATAGGCAAAGCCCAAAACAGCGTATTGCCGATATACAGCAAGAAGGACAACACGCCAATAATTGGCTTTGGCAGAAAATGCAACATAAAGGCTCCTCTACGATTTATGCTTCTGTGTCTGTGATGGCCTTGCCGGAAGGGCTGGCACTTTTGCGGCGTTGCAATGGCTTGCTCAATGGTGTAGCCATCCAGCACTGCAAATTTGTCTTCAACGAAACCTTTATGGGCTGATTTGCTGGAAGATTTCGCTGCTACCAATAAAAAGAGCAGGCTAGCCTGCTCCTTTTACGAGAAGGGTCAAACATCGATCAACTGAGTTGCATCTCGTCCGACCTGTGGATTCTACCTTAATCTTCGAAGTAGGTGTACCCGTAAACACCCGCCTTCAATTCATCCATCAAGGCAACACGTTGGTCTTCGCTGAAGTTTGGATTTTTTGCCAATTGCTGCGAATAAGAAGTCAGCAGTTTTTCTGCATCAAATTCAACATGTTGTAAAACGTCTGCGACGGTTTCACCTTTGAGTGGATTGGTTAATGAGTAGCTGCCGTCATCATTCAATTCAACATGGACAGAATCGGTATCACCAAACAGGTTGTGCAAATCACCCAGAATTTCTTGGTAAGCACCGACCATGAACATGCCCAGTAAATACTGTTCATCTTCCTTGTAGATTGGTAGTGGCAAGCTTGATTCAATCCCATTGCCATCGGCATAGCTCTTCAGCTGACCATCCGAATCACAGGTGATGTCTTGAATGATTGCTCGATGATCGAGTGGCTCATTCATCCGCTCCAATGGCATCACCGGGAATAATTGGTCAATACCCCAGGCATCTGGCATCGATTGGAATAAAGAGAAATTCACGAACAGCTTATCGGCCAGTTTTTCGTTCAACTCGTCATGGATTTCACGATGCGAACGTGATGATAGGTCGAGCATGTCTTTCACTTTGTTGATGGTGGCAAAGTAAATTTGCTCCAGCAACGACCAATCTTTTAAGGTCAACAACCCATGCACATATTGCGCGTGGGCATCAGTAAAATAGTGCACAGCGTCATGGTAGGCTTCAACCGCAGAACGCGGTGTCACGTTTTGGTAAGAATCCCACAACGCCCAAATCACTGACGGAGAATCTTCACTTGGCTCTGGTAAATAGCGTAGGCCAGGTGCCCGTTCGATATCGATCGCATCGGTAACTAGCACGGCGTGGTGTGCAGTCATGGCACGGCCTGATTCCGTGATGATGTTCGGATGAGGTAAGTCGTATTCATCACAGACTTCTTTTAAGCCATAGACGACATTTCGAGCGTACTCATACATGGTGTAGTTCATCGAGCAGGCTGAGCGTGAGTTTGAACCTTCATAGTCAACACCTAAGCCACCACCGACGTCAACCGTAGTGATTGGCACGCCATAAGTGCGAAGTTCGGCATAGTGACGGGCGCATTCACGGATCGCATTGTGGATGTCACGGATGTTGGCAATTTGCGAACCAATGTGGAAATGCACGAGTTGCAGCAAATCTAAACGGCCGGCTTCTTTCAGGATATCAATGGCTTGCAACACTTGCGTAGCGGTTAAACCGAATTTACCTTTTTCACCGCCTGTGTTTTGCCATTTGCCTTTGCCAACCGAGTTTAAACGGATACGAATGCCGATTAATGGTGCAGCGCCTAGACTATCAATTTCACGCAATAACGTTTTTAATTCAGACAGCTTTTCAACCACAACATAGACAGTGTGACCCATCATTTGGCCAATAGTGGCCAAGCGCAGGAACTCGCTGTCTTTATAGCCATTACAAACAATACGCAGTGGTTTTTCGGTGACGCCCAAAATAGCCATCAGTTCCGGTTTTGAACCCGCTTCTAAACCGACTTTGCCACTTGTATGGCTGACCAGTTTTTTCACCACAGAATACTGTTGGTTTACCTTGATTGGATACACTGCTGTGTATTCACCTTGGTAATCGCGTTCTTGTTTCGCTTTGGCAAAGGAGTTAATCAAGGTTTCTACACGGTGTTGCAAAATGTCAGTGAATCTGACCAACACGGGTAAAGTTAACCCTTCTTCTTTGAAGCGTGCTGTTAACTCAGGGAAACTGATCCCTGGTTTGCTGTGATCTTGATCTGGATAAGCAATCAAATTGCCGTCGGCGTTGACATCAAAGTAGCCTTCGCTCCATACGGCGACGTTATAAATTGATCTTGCTTTATCGATACCCCAATCTGCCATTGTCGTGCCCTTAAAAAGTGAATGCTGCTATTTTAAAACCAATAGCAGCAAAAAAACATGAAAAGTTTGTCTCATTGACGTCAAACTGGCAAAATAATTGCCCCCTCATCTGAGCACAAAGAGCGGAACTATGTCTGAACTCAACTCAAAACAATGGTTTACAGAAATTTTCGAACCAAGCGGCAGCGCCTTTTCGTTGAAGATCCAACAAAAATTAACTGAAGTGCAATCGCCGTTTCAGCACATTGAAATCTATCAAACCACCGACTTTGGCAATTTGATGGTGATCGATGGCTGTACCATGGTAAGTACCCGCGAAAATTTCCTCTATCATGAGATGATGAGTCATCCCGTTTTGTTTACTCACCCGAACCCGAAGAACGTGGTGATTATCGGCGGTGGTGATTGCGGCACATTACGCGAAGTGTTGAAACATCGATCAGTCGAAACTGTCTATCAGATCGATATCGATGAGCAAGTCACTCGACTGGCCGAACAATATTTTCCTGAACTGTGCGCCAGTAATCAGGATCCGCGGGCATTTATCATGTTTGATGACGGTATCAAATTTATGCAAGAAGCCACGCCTGAGTCGATTGATGTCATTATTGTAGATTCCACTGATCCAGTCGGGCCAGGTGAAGGTTTATTTAATCGCGCCTTTTATCAAAGCTGCCTGAAAGCGCTGCGTCCTGGTGGCATTTTAGTGCAACAAAGCGAATCACCATTGATCCATTTGGGGTTGTTAAACGATATGCGTCAGGCAATGAAAGATGCAGGTTTCTCAGCTTTGCAAACGCTAAATTTCCCGCAAATGATTTACCCAAGTGGTTGGTGGACCTGCACAATGGCGAGCAAAGATATGATTTTTGCTGGTTTCCGCCGCGAAGATGCGCTGGAAGCAGAATTCGACACCGAGTACTACAATGCAGATATCCACCAAGCGGCAATGGCATTACCGAAT
>JACCDH011223563.1_pt1 | contig 40796 bp, 38 predicted proteins | sample 7442481 | NCBI WGS metagenome assembly JACCDH01 (sample SAMN15323433, study PRJNA562643) | freshwater metagenome | isolation source: river surface water | place: USA:Blue River Watershed | collected 2017-08-15 | reverse complement strand
ACGGGACTTGAACCCGCGGCCCCCTGGACCACAACCAGGTGCTCTACCAGCTGAGCTATACCCACCATCGCCTCTTGCGAAGCCGTTAGATTCTATCAGCGCTTAGTGATTCGGCCGCAACCTTTGCCGCATCGGAATCAGGCCCAGGTGCTTCGACGAGTACAGTCTTGCGGTAGTAGCGCAGCTCCTGAATCGACTCTTTGATATCTGCAAGCGCTCGGTGGTTACCGGTCTTTTTCGGGAGCTGGAAGTAAACCCTTGGATACCAACGTCTGGTGAGCTCCTTGATAGAACTCACATCGATGTTGCGATAGTGAAGGTATTTGTCAAGCTGTGGCATGTGGCGGTTGATGAACATCCGGTCGGTACCAATGCTGTTTCCCGCCAGGGGAGCGCTACGCTCGCTAGTCACCCAACGCTTTATGTAGTCAAGCACCTGAACCTGCGCGGTCTCGACCGAGACGCCATTAGCTAGCTCATTGATCAGACCCGAATCGGTGTGCATCTGAGTCACAAACTCACCCATGTTGGCAAGCGCTTGGGCCGATGGCTTGATGACAATCTGTAGTCCAGGATCGACCTGATTTAGCTCACCGTCTGTTACCACCACAGCGATCTCACAGAGCTCGTCCTTTTCAAGATCGAGTCCTGTCATCTCGCAGTCAACCCAGACTATGTAGTCAGCCATGATTAGTCGTCCGAGTGCCTTGACTGCTTCGCGGCCTTCTTCTGAGCCTTGAGTTCTGCCTTCTCGCGCTTCTTAGCCTCACGCAGCTCCTTCTTAGAAGGTGCTGCTGGGGCTTCGGCCACAAACTCCGGCAACTCAGGCTCCTGAATGGCTGCGATTGGAGCTGTGTCTGTGCTCTGCTCACTCCACTTCATGGTTGCCTCGGTGTCGAGTTCAATGTTTTGTTCATCGATAGACCAGGCAAGAGTCGGAGCCTGGGTCTCAGGAACCGGAGTAAACTCCTCAGAAACTAGTTCCCTGGCAATCTCAGCTTCCCAGTCGACTACCTCAGCCTTATTAGGCTCCTGCTTACTAGAGTCCTCGTTTTTGTCGGCCTTCTCTGAGTCATCTGAGGTTGAAACTTCCTCGACCGCTGGAGCAGCAACTACCACTGGCGCGGCAGGCTGCTGCGCAGAGGTAGCAGGTCGAGAGTCCGCTACGACTGCAACCGGCTCAGTCTTGGGGGAAGACTTTGCTAGTTTCTTATCCGCCTTCTTCTGAGCCTTGCCAGCTTTTCGCTGCAGCCTGAGCTCCTTGCGCTCCTTTCGACCCTCTACCAGCCAGTAGAGGACCGGGACGAGGATCAAGGTAAGGATGGTCGAGGAGAACAGACCACCAATCACCACAATCGCGAGTGGCTTAGAGATGAACCCGGACTCTCCAGTGAGGCCAAGCGCCATCGGGAACAGCGCGAAGATTGTGGCCAGCGCTGTCATCAGGATCGGGCGCAGGCGCTGCCTTGCTCCGGTGATTAGAGCGTCACGAACACCCTTGCCTGATTTGCGGTATTGGTTCACCAGGTCAATCAAAACAATCGCGTTGGTTACCACGATTCCAATCAACATCAGCATTCCAATAAGCGCTGGGACACCCAGTGCGGTGTCGGTGATCAAGAGCAGACCAAGGGCACCGGTAGCCGCGAATGGAATCGAGACCAAAAGTAGTAGTGGCTGAATAAGCGAACCGAAGGTCGCGACCATCACGATGTAAACGATTGCCACCGCCGCCAATAGCGCAAGTCCAAGCTGCGAGAAAGACTCAGCCTGATCCGCTGCCGCTCCACCGATGCTTGCTTCTGCACCCGCTGGTAGGTCGACCGTTGCCAACTTTTCGGTCACCGCCGTTGAGATAGCACCGAGGTCATCACCCTCAGGAGTTAGCGAAACGACTGCGGTTCGGTTACCGCGCTCTGAGGTGATGGAGGTTGGCTTTAGAACTTCCGTCACTGTTGCGATGGAGTCAAGTCGAACCACGCCCTGGAAGGTTGGGATGCCAAGTGCCTTGATCTCATCAATCGATTCCGGAGCATTCTGCCCCTCGATGTAGACATCGGCTTCCTGACCCTCAATGGTCAGTGCTCCGAGTGCACTTGGGCGAAGCTGGGCCGCAACAATGCCTGAAACCTGAGTTTCGGTGAGTAGGTATCGAGCTGCACGCGAGCGGTTGACGATTACCTCGAGCACGCGCTCGTCAGCCTCGAGAGTGGTGGTTACCGAGCTAACGTTCTCGATGCCTGACATGGTGTCAGAGATCGAATCAACAGCTTCCTGTAGGTCTTCTGCACTGGTAGCCAGAACCTTCACATCGATGGTCTCGCTGGAACCGAAGCCGCCACCGGTAGAAACCGTGATTTGTGAGTCGGCTGGAGCCTCAAGCTTCAGAACCTGAGCCTTAATGGCCTCAGTGTCGGCATCTTCGTCTGCGATCACTGTAAAGCGAATGCCATCTGCAGCAGCTCCAAAGGCAACTCGACCATCAAGTGCTGAACCCACTGTGGTTTGCACCACGTCCACGCCATCGATAGCGAGAATTTCGCCCTCTAAATCAACAGCTGCCGATTCCTGCTCCTCGAAGGTCGCGCTTGCCGGCATCTCAAGCCTTGCGATGAACTGGTTTGAGCCAGCGCCATCGATGAAGTTGGTTTTTAGCAGTGGAACCAGTGAGAAGGTGAAGCCAAGGATTAGGAGGGACGCAGTGAGGGTTAGCCAAGGGTGTCTGGTGGTGCCGTTGATCACCGGCACATAGCCACGCTGCAACCAAGAGCGCTGCTCGCGCTCCTCTTCGATTTTGCGCTGTTTCTTTTCAAAGTTCTTAGGATCTGCCTTTTTCGCCTCAACCAAGCGCTTTGGCATCCTGAGGAACCAGTAAGCCAGCACCGGCACGATGGTTAGGGAAACCAGTAGGGAGGCGAGTAGGGCGAATGCGACAGTGAAAGCGAATGGCCTGAAGAGTTCTCCAACCAAACCGTCGACCAGCGCGATTGGCAAGAAGACCGCTACTGAGGTCAGGGTAGACGCTGTGATTGCACCTGCTACCTCGCGGACTGCCGACAGAACAGCCTTCTTGCGTGGCTGACCGTAGCTGAGGTGTCGATTGATGTTCTCAATCACGACAATCGAGTCATCAACGACTCGACCAATTGCAATGGTTAGTGCACCTAATGTGAGGATGTTTAGCGAGAAGTCTGCGAGCTGCAAACCGATAAAGGTGAGTAGCACCGAGGTCGGAATCGAGATTGCAGTTACCAGAGTGGACTTGATGCTAAGTAGGAACACCAGGATGATTAGGACCGCGAATCCCAAGCCGAGTAGACCCTCGGTGGTCAGGTCCTTGATGGACTTCTGGATAAACGGAGCCTGGTCGAAGGTGCGAAGAATCTGAACGTTACCGCCGAGAGCTTCCTCGAGCTCTGGAATCAGCTTCTCAACCTCATTTGAAACGGCAACGGTGTTGCCATCCTGGGTCTTGGTAATTGCCACCGATAGCGACTCTTTGCCGTTAGTGCGTGAAATTGAAGTGATAGGTGCGTCATCAATCCGCACACCTGCAACATCGCCCAGGGTTACGAGCCCAGCGGCAGGGTTCTGACCAATCAGCGGAAGGTTCTCAATCTCTGAGATGGTGTCCACAGCGGACCCGACCTGAATTGCGATTGAGCCCTTTTCGTCATTGAGGGATCCCACAGGGAGCACCAAGCCGTTTGCGGTTAGCGCGGCAGTAATTTCACGCTGAGTTAAACCAAACTCGGCTAGTCTGCTTCGGTTTATGTCGAGGTAGATGCGCTTTTCGACCGAGCCGGCAACCGTTACATCTCGGACGCCATCGATCTGACCAAAAATGGTAGGCGCGTTTTTGGCCAGTGCCTCGCCGATTCGCTCGTTGTCACCGTTTAGGTCACCCACCGCCAAAACGATGATTGGCACGGTGTCAAAGCTTCCCGAAATAACCTGGGGCTCGGTGTCTGTGGGCAACGAGTTCTGCACGCTGCTAATGGCGTTAGCCAGACGCTCCTTGGCCTGCTCGGTGGTGGTGCCAAAGGCAAAGGAGACGCGAATCACCGATAGTCCAGTTGTGCTGGTGGCGGTCGTGGTCTCTAGGTCCTCGAGTCCAGAGATTGCGCTCTCGAGCGGTTGCGATACCTGCTCATCGACGACCTCTGGTGAAGCTCCTGGATAGCTGGTAACAACCGCGGCTGATGGAATCTCAACGCTCGGGATCAGCTCCTGCTTTAGGGAGCCAACCGATAGGTAACCGAAGGCAACCGCGATCAGAGTGATCAAGCCAACAACGGCACGGTTTTTCAAAGACAGCTTGGCAAGAATGGACAAGGGAACCCCGAACTTTTTCGTATAGGTGGTTTAACCACCAACCGAAAAGAATACTCCCGTTCGGTCAGAAAAATCAGGCTAGATTGCCAGCTGAGCGACCATTCTTGATGGGTTACCAAAGCGATGAGCGGTAATCGAAATGGCCTGCTCCTTGAAGTAGGGCAGTAGCTCGTACCTACCGCTCTGAGTCGGTGCGTGGTTGTAAACCGTTACCTCGCAGTTTGCAAGAGCGCCTTCCAGTCTGACTTGACCGATCACCCTCCAGCGCTCACCGGGCTGTACTTTTTGAAGCCAGGTTGGGTGGTCCTCAATGGTGACTTGAATGCCGCTTTTGCGCAGGATTTGAAGCAATCGCTTCGGGACTTCAAACGCTGAGAGCCTTCCCTTGCCAAGCGTCAACAGCGTGAGCACGCTTCTCCACTGCTGATAGTCACTTGAATCCCCTTCAATACGCAGTGATGTGCCGGCGAATTGATAGCGGAACAGGTTCTTTTCAACACTCAGCCCGGAATCATCTGTGACCTTGGAGTAAACGGTCTCGAGGTTTTCGGCATCGCTTCGAGCGCCACTTAGCAAAGCGGCAAGCTCCTCGTCGGTTAGCCCAGAGGAAGCCGCGAGTGCAAGTGCCTGCAGCACGCGCTTATTGGAGATTACAAATTCGGATTTAGATTCGGAGGATTCGAACTCAGTCAGGGTGAGCAGGTAGTTTGGCCCGCCAGCCTTAGCGGTCGGACCAATTGCACTGCGCTTCCAGCCACCAAAGGGCTGACGCTGCACAATGGCCCCGGTGATTCCGCGATTTACATACAGGTTTCCAGCTTGAACCTTAGCTATCCAGGTCGAGACCTCCCTAGCATCCAATGAGTGAATGCCGGCAGTCAGGCCGTAGTCAACAGCATTTTGGATTTCGAGTGCTTCGTCTAGATCGCGGGCGGTCATGATCGAGAGCATTGGCCCGAAGTACTCAGTCAGGTGCGATGGAGATCCAGGCCTTACCTTTTCTCTAATTCCTGGGCTCCAGAGTTTGCCGGATTCATCAAGCTGCCTAGGCTGCAGCAGCCAGCTTTCGCCCTTTTCTAGTTCGGTCAGTCCAGATAGCAGTTTTGATTCTGGCACCGAAATCAAGGGACCAATTTGAGCTGCCGGATTGGACGGGTAGTCAATCGTGAGCGAAGAGACCGCATCTACGAGCTGTCTGCGGAAGCGCTTTGATTTGGCTACCGATCCGACCAATATCACGATTGAGGCTGCCGAGCATTTCTGGCCGGCGTGACCAAAGGCAGAGTAGGCAACATCCTTGGCGGCAAGGTCTAGGTCAGCACTTGGGGTCACGATGATCGCATTTTTACCGCTGGTCTCTGCGGTCAGACGAAGATCAGGGCGGAAGCTTCTGAACAATTGGGCGGTCTCGAATCCACCAGTAAGGATCACCTGATCAACAAGTGGGTGGGAAATCAGATTCTTGCCTAGGCCTGATTCAGAAATCTGAATATGGTTGAAAACTGGCTTTTGAATAATCGACTCGATGATTTCTGCCAGGACGGCTCCGCAGCGAGCTGCAAGCCCCGCTGGTTTGAATATCACTGCCGAGCCTGCAGCTAGAGCTGCTAGTGCCGAGCCAGCTGGAATTGCAATCGGGAAGTTCCAAGGGGGAGTGACCACCGTCACCTTGAACGGCTTAGGTGTTGCCCCATCAAGTTCATTGAGTTCCTTGCAGCGCTCTGCGTAGTAGTGAGCAAAATCAACGGCCTCTGAAATCTCGGTATCCGCCTGATCGAAAGTCTTCCCAGCTTCCGACATCGCAACTTCGATGAGCCTGGCTCGGTTTCTCTCCAGCGCGACACCTATTTCGTGAAGCAGCTGAGCGCGCTCGAGTGGGTGCTTCGCACCAAACTCAGCCCCTGCCTGACTCGCGCTAGAAATCAAATTGTTGAGCGCGTATTCGCTATCGATCGTGTCCGCAAGAACCTTGTCCTTGCCAAGCTCACTGGATTCAGCGCGAGACATGATCTGGTAGGCCCAAATACGGTTCTGCCTGATGGCGGGATCGGTATCTGCGGAGTTTTCAAAGCCACGCGCAGGCGCTACCGCCAAATCAAGGTTTCGATTCTGTAGACGATTTGGAATTGGGACAGTCTCATCAACCAGGGCAAGGGACTGAATAAACCTTGATTTTTCTAGCTCAAAGGCCGCATCCGTGGAGAGCTCAAATGCGTTTGAAAGGAAGTTCTCCTTAGCTGCACCCTCCTCGAGTCTGCGAATTAGGTAGGCAATCGCGACATCAAACTCTTGGGGGTGGACAACCGGGGTGTAGAGCACAAGGGTGCCAATGGTTTCCTGCACAACCTTCGCTTGAGACTGCGCCATGCCAAGTAGCATCTCGACATCCATGCCGGACTGCGCTCCGCGCTGACCGGCAAGCAGCCAGGCAAAGGCGATGTCGAAAAGGTTGTGACCGGCGACGCCAATTTTCACATTCTGGACTCGCTCTGCTGTCAGTGCGTAGTTCAAAACCCTCTTGTAGTTGGCGTCAGCGTGCGCCTTGGATTCCACTGTCGCAAGTGGCCAGCCGTGGATCTCGGCGTCAACGCGCTCCATCGGGAGGTTTGCACCCTTAACCACTCGAACCTTGATTGGTGCTCCACCGACAAGAACTCGGAGGCTTGCCCACTGCTGCAGATCGATCATTGCGCGCAGCGCATCTGGCAGATATGCCTGCAGCACTATGCCGGCCTCAAGGTTTTTGAACTGCGGCTGACTCAGTACTTTTTTGAAGACCTCAATGGTGAGATCCAGGTCGTGATACTCCTCCATGTCGAGGTTGATGAATTTATTTGCGCCATCGCGCATGGCTAGTTCGTAAAGCGGAGTCAGTCGCTTGACAACGTGCTCAACATTTTGGTCAAACGCCCACTTTGAGTGCGGTGCCACTGCGGCAGAAACTTTGACTGAGATGTAGTCGACGTCTTTCCTAGAAAGCAATTCCGCAATCTTTATCAGTCTGCGCTTTGCCTCTTCTTCACCTAGCACTGCCTCACCAAGCAGATTGATGTTCAGCTTCGCACCCTGCTTGGAAATTCGACGTAGCGATGAGCCCAACCTGCCCGCGCTCGCATCTATCACCAGGTGCGAGACCAGCGAGCGCAGTGCTTTGCGGGCGATTGGAATGACGATAAAAGGGAAAAGCTGAGCAAATGCAGCGCCCAGTGCGATCAGTAATCTGAGTCCTAAGGGCAGAAAGCCAGGGACGATTTTCCTGAGTTGCGCGAAGTTCTTGGCGGCAACCTTTATGTCTTCAGGTCTGATTACCCCGTCTACGAATCCAACTGCGAACTCGAGCCCATTTGGATCCTGTAGTAAACCTGCAAGTCTCTTGGCGGCTGGGCTGACCTTTAGCTTCTCTGCTTCACTAACCCACTGACGCACCAATTCGATTGCGGCATCCGCCAACTCCTGTGATGCCGGAATCGGAATCTGAGTGGTGTTAAGTGACATCTTTGCCCTCTGGTAGAAATACAGCCACGCATAACTCTATGGCAAGCCGTGGGCTAAACTTTTCTCCCGTTGCCCTCGTAGCTCAGTGGATAGAGCAAGAGCCTTCTAATCTCTTGGTCGCAGGTTCGATTCCTGCCGAGGGCGCTCTAGCAACAGTTCGAAAGCGGCAAACCACGAGTCGCTTTGGCAAGCTCCCGCTTCGAGTTATCGAGTTCTGCCACAACAACCGCATCCGGGTAGTAACCCTCGGGATAGGTGGGGCAGACAGCGGCATAACCAGAATCCCGCTTGAGCACCCAACCGGCAAAATCTCTCGATTTCATGTATTCGATAGCTTCGGCCTCGGAGTCAAAAGGTTTTGAACACTGCGTGTAGTTCCATTCACTCATGCGATTAGCTTACATAGACAGTTGTCTATGTAATGAGATTCATCTTCTGCTATCCGTAGGAAGTACCTAAACTCACACCATGAGAAAACTCCTCGGGCTTACCCGATACGCAGTAATCGTCCCAGCAATAGCCGCCATTGTCGGTGCACTGGTCCTGATGGTTTTCGGCTCAATCGAAATGTTTGTTGTGGTCTTTGAGGCCGCTACCGGTTCCACCTATCTAAAGGACACCATCGTCGATGTGTTAACCGCTGTTGATGCCATTCTGCTCGGAACCGTACTGCTGGTAATCGGCTATGGCCTCTATGAGCTTTTTATCGATACCGACATAGACGTTCCGGCATGGCTGCAGGTCAATGACCTCGATGACCTCAAGTCCAAGTTGATTGGAGTTGTGGTTGCCATCGTCGCAGTGGTGTTCGTGGGAGTCTTTGTGGACTCGAATCGATCGGCAGATGTTGCCGCATATGGGTTGGGAGCTGGCGCTATCCTGATCGGCCTTGCCGTCTTCGCTTTCGCAACCAAGAAGTCCACCAAGTAACTAGGCCCTGCCGCCTCGATTCGACTGCTGAGCGGTTCTAGAACTTCGACGCGACGATTGATTTGATCTCGCTGATTTCGAAAACTCGTTGGCGGACTTGGGTTTGCCATGCTCGGGCCTGCGTGCCTCATGCCCGGGTTTTGCTGAGGCCTGACCCTGCCTCTGAGCACGCTTTCGCTGTGCGTTTTGCCCCATAGACTTTCCGCCTCCCTGTTGGGGTTTCGCCACCGGGAGGGGCTTTACATACTCCGCCACCTTGCCGATCAAGGCCTTCACCTCAGCGGATTGGGTGGTGACGGGTATCGGTGTTACATCAATCTTTGCCTTCTTGAGAAGATCGGCTAGGTCTTTGCGTTGAGTTGGAAGACAAATGGTGACCACATCTCCTTCGGCACCAGCTCTTGCAGTTCGGCCGGAGCGATGCAGATAAGCCTTGTGCTCGGCTGGAGGATCCACGTGAATCACCAGGTTCACATCGTCAACGTGCACGCCACGAGCGGCAACATCAGTCGCCACTAGCACTCGAACCTCACCACCTGAGAATGCAGCAAGGTTCCTGTCTCTGGCATTTTGAGAAAGGTTTCCGTGCAAATCAACCGCGGGAATACCTGCCTTGGTTAGCGCTATCGCCAATTTCTTAGCATGGTGCTTGGTACGCATGAACAGGATTCGACGATCCACACCCGAGGCCAACGCCCTGACTAACTCCGTCTTCGCCTCTGGCGATGAAGCTTCAAAAACATGGTGGGTCATTTGCGCTACGGGGGAGTTCTCCTCGTCAACCGAGTGCATGACCTGGTTGGTTAGGAACTGATCCACAAGCTTGTTGACACCGTTATCCAATGTTGCCGAAAACAGCAATCGCTGCCCATCCCTCGGGGTGGCTTTGAGGATTCTGGTTACAACCGGCAAGAAGCCTAGGTCGGCCATGTGGTCCGCCTCATCCAGGACGGTGATCTGGATACCATCGAGCTTGAGCAACCCCTGCTGCATTAGGTCCTCTAATCGACCCGGGGTTGCGACGACGATCTCAACCCCCTCACGAATGGCTTTGGCTTGCGGGTTCTGGGAGACGCCACCAAAAATGGTCACAACTCGAAGGTTCATGGATGTGGCCAATGGCCTCATCGTTGCCGCAATCTGGGTCACCAGTTCTCGAGTGGGAGCAAGCACCAAGCCCATTGGCTTTTTTGAATCCAACCCCTTGGTTCGAATTGCGGCCAGACGGGCAACCATCGGAATGCAAAACGCTAGAGTCTTGCCGGATCCGGTTTTTCCTCGACCCAAAACATCGCGACCGGCGAGCGAGTCGGGGAGGGTGTCAATCTGAATTGGAAAAGGTTGGTCGATGCCCTGTTGCATCAACGATTGAACCATCGCTTTGGGAGTGCCAAGCTGGGTAAAAGAGAATTGGGTCATTTGGGGTAAAACTTTCTTTCGGCTCAAAAAGCCATTAGCGCCAAGTTTGGTTGGCATTCGGCGAAGACGTCAGCTGACGAATTCGTTCGCCGCAGGAATCAGTCAGTCCAAAAAAGGATCGCGTTCTACGACGCAGGAAACAAAGAATTGTTTGCAAGTAGTTGGAGCCTAACGAAGAAAGAGATAGAAAGCCATCTATTTGTTGGAAGCTCCACGTCGGCACTCGTTCTAAGTGACACTGCTGCCCATGGTGTTGTGAGTGCTAACCTTCAACCAAGGGGTGAGCATGCAAAAGTTTTCGACTGTTCTTGCAGCTGCAGCAATTGCCCTCTGGATCGGCTCGATTGGCGGCGGCGTTGTCGGATACCGAATCGGGGCAGAGCTTCCCGTGACTCCGGTCTCGAGTCAGTCTGAGAGCGTCACTACAGAAGACACCCCCACCGCTGCGCCATCTCAGACCGCTACCGCTGAGCCGAGCGAAACCTCAAACCCAGAGCCATCTGAAACCTCGAATCCAGAACCAACTGAGACACCATCGATACAACCCCCGACCGTTATCGAGGGTCCTGCGGGCGAGACCGGTTCACAAGGCGCGACTGGAGCAACTGGAGCTACCGGGCCTCGAGGACCGGTGGGTCCTGTGGGACCGGTCGGACCGCAAGGCGTTCAGGGAATAGCTGGCCCCATGGGCCCTGCTGGCCCTAAGGGTGACACTGGTGAACAGGGTGCTACGGGACCTCAAGGCGCTACCGGAGCTACCGGAGCTACCGGAGCAACTGGTGCGACTGGAGCAACTGGAGCCCAAGGACCACAGGGACCAGTAGGCCCAATGGGGCCTGTGGGACCTCAAGGTCCAAGTGGCGTTGCCCTTGCCTCCAGTCCCGCCACCTACGACCCGGCTTCTCAAACAATCGGCGTGGATCAGGCTGCATTTCAGTACCTAGCCAGCCTGGGCTATCTCCAGTTCTCGACCTCAGCAACTGCCCCAGCAGAGATTGGGCGTCTGCGCTGGAATGCCATTGAAGGCACTTTGGATCTGAGCCTTGGTGGCGGTCAGGTCACACTTCAGATTGGCCAGGAACAAGTGCTGCCAGTCAAGAACAACACTGCCGGCACCTTGCTTAACGGAAGAGCGGTTCGAATTACCGGAGCCGAGGGTGGTCGTTCCACAATTGAGTATGCCGATGCTACCAATCCAGCGAAAACTACTGGAGTTGTTGGTGTCTTGACCCAGGACATTGGTCCAGGTGAAGTCGGTTTTGTAACCAGCCAGGGCTTGGTTCGCGAACTCGACACGTCTGGCCTAGTCTCTGGCAGTCAACTCTTTGTAGATGGCCAGGGCACGCTCACGACGACCAGGCCTATTTCTGGTGCTGTGATGGAAATCGGATTTGTGGTCCTCAGTGACGCTACAGCGGGCTCGATTTACGTAAACACCAGCTCAACTTTCACACCAGGCGCTGGGCTCCCATGCACTGGGGGACCTACCAATACGGTGGGTATCTATAAGTGGGAGACGGCTGGGCCTGGCGATTACTACCTTTCCTGCGACATAACCCCATAGGAGCGAAGAATGACGGATTCCCCAAAGCACTCGAGAGCTAACTTTCGAAGCAGCTTCATCGGCTTTAGCGTCTTCTTGGTTGCCTTCTACTGGTTGGTGGTTGCAACCTATCCCGAGTTTTTCATCTTCAATCCCTTTGACGAGCCATCTGTGTTGCGCCAGATCACGTTATTGATTTCGATAGCCGGCTGGTTGGTAATCGCTATCGTTCCTGGGCTAGCACTGTTCTTTTATGCAGCGGGCAATTCCAAACTCATATCACTCCTGCCGTTCGCAGCCCTACTCTGGCCCCTATCGGTGATTTTGAATCAGGTTGTTTTGTATGCCAGGGACTCGGTCTGGTATTTCGACTACCTAGTCAACTCTCCAGTGTTTATTGCGACCGACATTCTTTTGCCAGCACTACTGATTTTTATCTGGCAAGACCTAAAAGAGCGTGAGGGTAGGCACGAGGCCCTAGCCCAGAAGACTCTTTAGGTTTTTGTAAATCAGTTTTGCGGCGGTGTCTTGAGACCACTTGCTTAGTCGTCCCATGAACTTTGCGTCTCCACCGATGTAGATGCGCTTTTGTCCCTGTTCGATTGCATCAACCATCATTCGTCCTGCCTCCACAGCAGAGGTGACTTTCATTTTTGAGCTGTCCATGTTTTCAGCTCCAGGAACACTGACTCCAGAGTTTTGCGAGATGTTCGTTCCAATCGCTCCAGGCCATACCAGCGTTAGCTTGACGTTTGTCTCACTTAGTTCAGAACGGAGTCCCTCGGTAAGCAGGTTGAGAGCCGCCTTTGACGCGCCATAAATCGTCTGACCAGGGACCGGGGCATATGAACCCATGGAGGAGACGTTCAGAATGTGTGCTTGGGGTCTTGAGAGTAGACCCGGCAGAAAGGCCTTGATCAGATTTAGCGGGCCAAAGAAGTTGATGTTCATGACGCGGTCAATCGCTTCAAACCCGAGGTCATTCACCCTCACGAATGGTTGGATAATGCCCGCCACATTCACAAGACCGTCCAGGTCCTTGTTTGCATCGGCTAGCGCTTGTGCCGCAGGTCTATCGGTGATGTCTAGCTTTACGGTGGTTAAGCCCTCGGCTTGAGAGCCAGCCAGTAGACGAGTCTCGTTTAGGAACTCTTCGTTGATGTCAACCGCCAGCACCTTTGCACCGCGCTTCAAAAGCTCAACTGCGACCTCGCGACCCATGCCATTGCCGGCTCCTGTAACTAGAAACTTCTTACCCGATACCAACATCTTCATCTCCTAGTTCACTTCCAACTAAAGACTAAGTCCAATAAATACCGAAAGCGGAAGTTTTATCAGAAATTTATAGAGTTCCGCGCTGCTAGCTGAAGGCGTTAAGTGCGATTTCAACCATGCTGCGGAACCCAGTTTCACGCTCTTCAGAGGAGGTGTGGCCGGAGCCATCCATCATGTCCGAAACGGTGACGATACTGAGTGCTTTGCGGCGGAACCGAGCTGCCAAGGTGTAAAGCTGACTGGTCTCCATCTCCAGCGCCAGAATGCCGAGCTTGGTCCACTGCTCAAGTGAATCCGTCTCGTCGTAAAACAGATCACCGCTGGCAACTCCGCCTACGTGGAAGTCGATGCCAAGCGACCTTGCCTTGGCAACAGCTCGCTCGAGTAGCTCAAAGTTTGCGCTCGGGGCGAAGTCGAGTCCATTGGTAGCGCGGCGATTTATTTGTGAATCAGTGGACGCCGCCATCGCAATCACAACATCGCGGAGTTTGGTTGGAGCGATGCCACCAGAGGTGCCAACACGAATGGCCTGCTGAACGTTGTAGTCATGAAAGAGTTCGTAGGCATAGATACCGATTGAAGGAGCACCCATGCCGGTGCCCTGAACCGAAACTCGCTCACCCCGGTAAAGGCCCGTGAACCCGAACATATTTCTAACGCTGTTGTACTGCTTCACATCAGTGAGGAAACTCTCTGCGATCCACTTTGCCCTCAACGGATCTCCAGGAAGCAGAATCTTGTCGGCTATCTCACCAGGCTGCGCTGCAATGTGTGTGCTCATGCGGAAAAGACTATCTGCGCTTGCGAGTTGACTGCCCAAATCTTGAAAGCACCAGGCTCTCGAGAAGACCAACCAGGTTGTAGATGATGATCGATACCAACGTGATCACAACCACATAGGCCCAAACCTCGTTTGTCTTGGCTCTACCGACGGCAGAGATGATGGCATAACCAATGCCCTGTCCGGTCGCCAGCCACTCAACCAGGAGGGCTCCCGTAATCGCACCTGGAACGGAAATCTTTACCGCCGCAAAGAACGACGGGAGAGAGGCGGGGAAGGCCACATACCGAATAGCGGAAAGTTTGTTCGCTCCATAGACAGTCGCCACATCAACCATTGCGGCTGATGCCGAGCGCAAACCAAACACGATGTTCACAAGGGCCGGAAATAGAACAACAATCGCACCCATCACCGCAACTGTTACCTGCTGGCGACCAAAGATGAGAATCAGGATTGGTGCCATCGCGATAAGCGGCACTGATCGAAGCAGCATTGCAATCGGCATCAGCGCTTGTTCAAAACCACGAGAGAGGTTGAACAGTAGTGCGATGAAGGTTGCAAAAAAGAGGCCGAAACTGAAACCGATGCTGGCGTCAATCATGGTCTGACCCAGCGCATCGGAAACCAGCTTGAGATGCTCGGCCGAGTCTGCATCTAGAAACAGCCAGGTGAAAACCTCGACCGGGCCCTTGCCGATGTATGGGGTGACATCAAGGGCCCACAGACCCAAGACCCAGAGCAGGATCACAACCCCCAGCGATAGTGCTGTGTTGGCAAAGCCCTTGACGAGCAAACCGATTGAGTAGGCGATTTCTTCGCGCCTTACCTTGGAGCGAACCGCGATGAGGGATTTGTCTTCTGCGTCTTCTAACTTGAAGTTCATCGCACACCCACCTTCGCCCAAGGCGTAGCTAGTTTGGCAATCAAGCCAAAGAGGGCGTAACCAGCTCCGGCGATCAGGCCAGAAACCAGCGCAACGCCCCAAACGCGTGCTACCTCAAGTGACTGTTGAGCATTCACCATCGCAGGACCAAACCCAGCGTCTGTCCCGCCAACGTATTCACCCAGGATGGCACCAAGGAATGCGGCTGGCGCTGCAATCTTTAGTGCTGCAAAAATCGATGGAAGCGCGGAAAGTAGCTGCACCTTGACCAGTCTGTGCCAGGCGTTTCCGCCATAGGCAGTGACCACATCCATGGTTCGCTTATCGGTTGATTGAACCCCTGTGAGTGCACCAACGAAGGTTGTGAAGAAAACGCTCAGGGCTGATAGTACAACTGCCGCACCGGCCGGCTCTCCTGGGCCAGGTGCACCCACCACAAGTCGCACGATTGGTCCAATCGCAACTATTGGGATGCAGTACGTGATTACCGCAATCTGGGAAGATAAAGACTCGAGTCTTGGGATTAGTAGAGCTACACCGGCGAGCGCGATGGCAGCCAGGTTTCCCCACAAAAAGCCCAGTCCGGCCTCAGCAAGAGTGATCGAAGCATTCTTGAGGTAAAAATCGAAACCATCCTCAATTAGCTTTTGGATTACCTGCGGGGGAGTTGGAATAGCGCCGCCTGATCCATCTGGGCGTGCGCCGATTGAGGCAAAAATAGTCTCGGCACTGACCCACCAGATGGCAATAATCGAGAAAGTACCGATGATTCCGCCCAGTGAGGCGCGGAGTTTTTGGCTAACTGAGGTCATCGCCCGAAAGATTCGATCCGAACAGCAGCTCGGAGGCTCTGTCGTGGAGTGCGTGGAATTCTGGGGTGCGCATCATCTCTGGAGTTCTTGGACGCGGCAGATCCACCTCGATGATCTCCTTGATGCGACCGGGTCTTGGTGACATCACGGCAACCTGATCCGAGAGGAAGATGGCCTCCGAAATTCCGTGAGTAACCATCAAGGTAGTTGCCGGCTTCTCGGTCCAGATTCTCAGCAGCTCGAGGTTGAGTCGCTGCCTGGTCATGTCATCGAGAGCACCGAACGGTTCGTCCAGAAGTAGAACCGATGGCTGAACGACCAACGCTCTGGCGATCGAAACACGCTGGCGCATGCCACCGGAGAGCTGAGCGGGTTTGGCGTTTTCAAAACCTTGAAGCCCAACAAGTTTGATGAGCTCGTTGATTAGTGACTCATCTGGGGTGACGTGAGCTAGCTCAAACGGAAGTCTGATGTTGGCCATCACACTCCTCCACGGCATCAAAGCTGAGTCCTGGAACGCAATGCCAAGGCGGTGATCACGTCTTAGCTCAGAAGGATCCATGCCGTCAACGGTCACGGTTCCACTTGTTGGCGTTTCTAGGCCGGCGAGAATTCTAAGAATCGTTGACTTACCGCAGCCCGAGGGGCCGAGCAGCGACAGGAACGAGCCCTTGTCGGAGTGCAGGGTTGTATTGTCAAGGGCAGTTACGGTTTCACGGCCGATACTGAAGGTTTTTGTGAGGCCGGAAATGGTGATGCCACTGCCCAAACTTTGTGGGGTCTGGGCAGTGGCATCCATTTGAGTCATGGGCTAGAGATTACTTCAATAGCTCAGGGTTTTCGGCGTAAACCTCCGCTAGCAGGCTCATGTCAAAAAGCTGCTCTGCGGTGATGTCATAGCCGGCGGCCTTTAGGGTTGCGATGTTCAGTGCCTGAAGGCTTTCAGAGATGGTGAGTAGACCATTTACCTTGGTCTCCTCGGTCACAACCAATAGCTCGTTCTGAGCCATTGATTGCTGCTTCTCCTTGTTGATGTCTAGACCTAGGTCGGCACCATACTTCTCAACTGCCAAGCGGGCACCCTCGTCTGGGTTCGCGACGGCATCCTTCCAACCACGGATAGTTGCCTTTAGGAACGCCTTGAGTGCCTCACGGTTGTTGTCGATGTTGTCCTGTGTGACAACGAATGCCTCTGCAACGAATGGCAGACCAGCGTCAGCAAATAGCAGGTTGGTTACCTCGTAGCCGAGGTTCTGAACGGTGATCGACTCGTTGGTGACGTATGCCAAGAAGCCATCAACCTCACCGTTTACCAGTGGGGCTGGGTCGTACTCAACTGGAACCTTGGTTACCTGGCTTGGGTCAATGCCGTTGACCTTCAATAGTGCGTCAAACAGGGTCTCGTTACCACCGGCCTGAACACCGATGCGCTTACCAATTAGGTCCTGCGCGGTCTGAATGTTTGCACCATCCTTCAGGGACAAAATGGTGAACGGGTTCTTCTGGTAGGTAGCACCGATGATCTTTAGCGGAGCACCTTCCTCGAGAATCACCGGAGCTACTGCAACTGCGTCCGAGATTCCAACCAGTGCGTCTCCCGAAAGGACAACTGCCGCGGTAGCGGTTGGGCCGGCAATGAAGTTGACTGAGGAGAAACCTGCCTCGGTGTAGTAGCCATTGGTGTCTGCAAGATATTCACCAGCGAACTCTGCATTCTTGATCCAAGAGAACTGGACGGAGAGATCTCCGAAGCCCTCGCTTGATGCTTCTTCTGCCTGTGGGGCACAGCCGGTTAGGGCCAGGGCGGCAGCGGAAATGGCTGCCAGTGCAACTAACGGTCGGAATTTCTTCATAACTGATTTGTCCTATCGGGATGAATTGCTGGTGAATTGGGTGGAAGCATCCCACCACATGTATGTTTCTAGCGCATTACAGCAACATCTAGTGGTAAGACATTCCCAGAATTACTACAGATTGTGATTTTTTAGGTTAGCTCGAACTGACCACCGGAGATTTGACCCTGGTTTCGGTACATGTCGAGCTTGGCTCTGGTGTCCTGAATATCTAGATTTCTCATGGTTAGCTGACCAATTCGGTCTGCCGGTCCGAACGCAGCATCCTCGGTTCGCTCCATCGATAGCTTCTCCGGGTGGTAGCTGAAGTTGTCGCCCGAGGTGGCGAGGATCGTGTAATCATCTCCCCGGCGAAGGCGCAAGGTGACGGTTCCATTTACCGCAGCACCCACCCACTTCATCAGTGCTTCACGAAGCATCAGTGTTTGCGGGTCAAGCCAACGACCCTCATAGAGCAGGCGACCGAGCTTGCGTCCCTCGTTGTGGTAGTTGGCAAGTGTGTCCTCATTGTGAATCGCCGATAGCAAGCGTTCGTAGGCAATGTGCAGCAGCGCCATTCCAGGGGCTTCATAGATGCCGCGAGACTTCGCCTCAATGATTCGATTCTCAATTTGATCGCTCATGCCAAGACCGTGACGACCACCAATTTCGTTCGCGGTCATAATCGCGTCAGCAGCGGATGCAAGAGTTCTGCCGTTTATGGCAACCGGGCGACCCTGCTTGAAGGTAATCGAAACATCCTCGGTTTCGATTGCAACTCCTGGGTCCCAGAAGCGAACGCCCATAATCGGTTCAACAATTTCGTAGGAGGTGTCGAGGAACTCAAGGCTCTTCGCCTCATGCGTAGCACCCAACATGTTGGCATCGGTTGAGTAGGCCTTTTCCTTGGAGGCTCGGTAGGGGAGGTCGCGAGTTTGCAAGAACTCGCTCATCTCCTTGCGACCACCTAGCTCCTCAACGAATTGGCTGTCGAGCCAGGGCTTGTAGATTCTCAGGTTTGGGTTTGCCAGCAGGCCGTAGCGATAGAAGCGCTCGATGTCGTTGCCCTTGTAAGTAGAGCCATCACCCCAGATCTCAACACCGTCCTCGCGCATTGCACGAACCAGCAAGGTGCCAGTGACTACGCGGCCCAGGGGTGTGGTGTTGAAATAAACCTTGCCACCGGTGCGGATGTGGAATGCGCCACATGCAATGGCTGCCAGGCCCTCCTCAGCCAGTGACTCTCGACAGTCGACCAATCTTCCCGCCGCAGCGCCATACTCGAGAGCGCGGGCCGGAATCGAATCGATGTCCTCCTCGTCGTACTGACCGAGGTTGGCGGTGTAGGCGTAGGGGATCGCTCCCTTTTCCTTCATCCAGGCAACCGCAACCGAGGTATCGAGACCTCCGGAGAATGCGATACCGACCTTTTCACCAACTGGGAGAGACGCTAGAACCTTAGACACGCCTCAAAGCGTAACGAAAAAAGCCAGGTTACGCCCGTGCCATTGCTCGCTTGAGCGAGTCAAGACCCAATCCACCCATGTTCAAAGCGGTGCTGTGGAACTGCTTCATGTCGAATGCAGCACCCTTTCTAGCCTTGTAGTCATCGCGAATCTGCTCCCAGATGCGCTGTCCGATCTTGTAGGCAGGGGCCTGTCCTGGCCAGCCGAAGTATCGGGTTACCTCAAAGCGGACGAACTCCGGTGACATGTTGACGTTTGACTTCATGAAGTTCAAGGCGTAGTCAAAGTCCCACACCCCGGTTCCCTCCAGGTTCTGCTTCTCCAGGTGTACGCCGATGTCAAGGACGACTCGGGCAGCGCGCATGCGCTGACCGTCCAGCATGCCGAGCTTGTCCGCTGGGTTTGATAGATAGCCGAGTTCATCCATCAAACGTTCTGCATACAGTGCCCAACCCTCGCCGTGACCAGAGGTAAAGGATGCCAAGCGGCGCCACTTGTTCAGGGTGTCCTTCACGTAGGTGGACTGCCCGATCTGCAGGTGGTGACCTGGAACTCCCTCGTGGTAGACGGTTGTGGTCTCACGCCAGGTGTCAAAAGTATCGACTCCCGCAGGTACAGACCACCACATACGTCCGGGGCGAGAGAAGTCATCCGATGGGCCGGTGTAGTAGATGCCACCGTGCTGGGTTGGTGCGATCATGCACTCAAGGTTTCGAAGCTCAGGTGCAATGTCGAAGTGGGTCTTACCCAGCTCCTCGATTGCCTTATCGCTGAGCTGCTGCATCCAGGCCTTCAGGGCATCGGTGCCGTGCAGCTTGGTGCTTGGGTCCTTCTCGAGGTGGGCTACCGCCTCTGCAACATTTGCACCCGGAAGAATCTGGTTGGCAACCTCGTTCTGCTCTGCGATTACCCGGGCAAGTTCTTCCTTGCCCCACTCGTAGGTTTCGTCAAAGTCGACCGCTGCACCTAAAAACTTTTTGCTCAGAATTGCATACAGATCCCTGCCAATCGCGTCCTTGCTGTTTGCCTTTGGCATCATCTGGGTTAGGAAGTCACCGAACTGGGCATAGCCTTCAGTTGCTGACTTTGCGGCATCTGCGAGCTCAGCCTTTAGCGATTCGCTCAGCCCACCCTCGATGGTTGCCTTCTTCGCGAAGGTGTGGAAGAAGCCCTCTGGGTTATTGATCTGCTTGACCTGGTTGATGACCTCTTCAAGCTGCCTCTTTGCCGGAGCGTTTCCGGATTCAAAACCAATTCTGAGACTCTCGGCATAGCCAGCTAGAGATTCACCAACCTTGCGCATACGAGCAGCGATGTTCTCCCAGTCCTCCTCGGTCTTGGTTGGGACTAGGTCAAAAATGTCGCGCACTCCTTGAGCTGGGGATGCGATGTTGTTGAGCTCTCTAAACACCAAACCAGACTCGTGCTTGGCGATCTCGCCCTCGAGAGAGCTTGACAGGGCATCCTTTGTAACAAGATCAACGTCGTCGACTGCCTCCAGGGCTGATAGTTTTCGCAGGGTCGCCTTTGCTAGTTCGTAGTCACGCTCGAGTGCGGAAGGGGATAGGTCATCCAGTTCCTTCTCATTGCCTGGCATACCCAAATAGGTTGCATAGGTTGGGTAATTGGCGACGCTAGTGTCCAAAAACTCGTTAGCTAGCTCATCAATCTTGGTAACTGGGCGCATCATTGAACCTTTCTCAGAGGGTTCAATCGTGCCACATTTTTAGCGCTTCAAAACCTTGAAGGTTTCCAGGGTTGGATCAGCCACAAATGCAATTCGCACACCGATATCTCGAGCCTGCATTAGGGCATCGAAACCCGCTTGGGTGATGAGCTCTCCTGGACTGAAGACCGGCACGCCTGGAGGGTAGGGGCAGATTAGCTCAGCGCTAACGCGACCCACCGCAGCTTTGGCTGCTACAACTTCGTATTCTGCGAAGAATGCATCCCGCGGATTCTGCACCACCACCGGCTCAATTGAGAACGCCGGAGAGACGGAGATCGGTCGAGGCTCGGTCTTGAATTTCTCAACCAGGGTGATGATGGTCTTTACCAGCGAATGGATTCGCTCGGGAGTATCCGCCAGGGTGATCATCGGAATGATCACATCTCGGTTTGCCATTTCAAGATCGATGTTCATGGCCAAAAGTTCGTTTTCGACCGCATTGCCATCAGACCCAGTCTCGGCAAGCAAGATGACAAGCTTCAGAGGGTCGATGTATTCACCATCGATCACACCGATGCCATGAGCGCGCAGCTCGGCTCTGCCACGCTTTGTGGCTTCAATCACTGGGCCAATCAGCTCAGGGCCGTGCCTAGAAATTAAAGCGCGAGCGGCATCGATCGAAGCCAAGATGCGACCAGACATTGAGGTGGTCTGAGTTGAGTCAAAAGCTTTGTTCAGCCTTGCCAGGTCAACATAACCCGAGTTGGCAAGCACGAAGCTGGCTTGGGAGTAGCTGGGGAGCGTCTTGTGTGCCGAGGTAACCACAATGTCGGCACCCTCATTGATTGGGTTCTTTGGTAGGTCTGGGTGAAAACCAAAGTGAGCAGCCCAGGCCGCGTCAACCACCAGTGGAATCCCGAACTCGTGAGCCACTGCGGAGAGCCTGGGAATGTTCGACATAGTACCGACATAAGAGGGCTCGCCAATCAGAACGGCTTTGGTGTCGGGGTGCTGCTCTAACGTCTCGCGCAATCTTGACGATGGTAAATACTCCGGTAATCCGGTGAGGGGGTTTATCTCTGGCCTGACCCAAATTGGCTCGACCCCGGCATAAACCATGCCAACCAGCATTGATTTGTGCAGGGTCCTTGTGACGATCACCTTGTCTCCTGGACCCGCAACAGCCATCACGGCAGCGTGGTTTGAACCGGTAGAGCCATTCACGCCAAACCGGCAGAGATCTGCGCCCCAGGTTTTGGCCGCGATTGCCTCAGCCTCCAGGATTAGCGAGGGGGAGATGCGATTGGGGTGGTTTCCTGGAAGCACAGGAATGTCGCCATCCACAATCGGACCGGTGAGGTCTATTCGGCCCTTATGACCGGGAATTTGAAACGGAGTGCGTTCTGAGGTTATGTCGCGGATCCAGGCATCCAGCAGTGGGGCATCGTTTCGAAGGCCCATTGGGTCATTTGGATCTAGAAGTGTGGCAGCGCCAAAAACGTGCTCGTTCAATACCTTGCTTTCATCATCAAGAAAGCCCCAACTTTACAACCAATCAGGTAGCGAAGGTCAAGCCTTTGCACTAACCCTGGATGAACTTAAGTTCTGCTGCGTCCAGCGAGAGTTCCTGGGTGATTTCTTTCAGCTGATCGAGCGTTCTCGCTGATGCAATCGGCGCGATTACCGTCGGCTGTGTTCTGAGCCACTCTAGGGCCACCGCAGCTATCGAAACCGAGTGATCCCTGGCCACCTTTTCCAGCCTTGCCAATAGCTCAAAGTTTTCTGCGGTGGCATATTTTTCAACGCCCTGAGCCCTCACAGATTCGACTTTGTACCCATGTCGATACTTACCAGTGAGGAAGCCTCTTGCGAGTGCGAAGAAAGGGAAGCTTCCGATTCCAAACTCTTCAAGAATTGGCCTTGAGTCGGTTTCGTAGTCCTCGCGCTCAATCAGGTTGTATTCGTTTTGCAGCGCGATGTACTGGGGGAGCGAGCTCTCCTCGCTCACGGCTCGTGCCCGTCTTAGCTGGTGCGAGCTGTGTTGGGAGGCTGCGATGTAGCGCACCTTGCCCTGTGAGATCAAAGTCTCATAGGCAGAGAGAGTTTCCTCGATTGGAACCTCGGTATCAAAGTGATGCGAGTAGTAAATGTCGATGTGATCAGTGCGCAACCTTCGAAGTGAATCCTCGCAGGCGGCAATGACGTTTTGCCCTGCCAACCCAGGTCTCGTCGAGAGCTTCGCGACCTTGGTTGCGATTACAAAGTCTGAGCGATTTTGCGTGCTGAGCCAGTGGCCGATGATGGTCTCTGACTCACCTCCGGAATTGCCTTCCTTCCACTCGCTGTAGACATCTGCGGTGTCGATGAAGTTTCCCCCTGCCGCAGCAAAGGCATCCAGTACTTGGATCGACTGATTCTGATCGGCACTCCAGCCGAAGACATTCCCACCGAGGCATAGTTCGGAAACAGTAAGGTCGGTTTTTGGAACGGGTCTAAAGCGCATTTAGCTAACCTCTGGTTGCTGCTGAGTGATGCAGTGAATACCACCACCGCGGGCAAAAATCTCGGTGGCGTCGAGCAAGACGACTTCCCTCCCAGGGTATGCCCCTCTGATGATTGCCTTCGCTTCTTTGTCCCTTGGGTCATTGAATGCACAAAGCAGTACCGCGTTATTGAGCACGTAGTGATTGATGTAGCTGAAATCAACCGGCCCTTCACCATCTGTCAGCACCTCTGGAGCTGGGACAGAAACGACCTCGTATCCAGCTCTGATAAACAGCTCCCTTACCTCTGCCGAGGCCAGGTAGTCGGGGTGATTTGGGTTTCGCTGGTCGTGGTAGAGAATGCGGCCGTCTGGTGTGAAGCAGGCGACTATGTCGACATGCCCCTGAGTGCCAAACTCTTCGTAGTCACGGGTTAGACCGCGGTCAAGCCAAATTGCATGCTTGGTGCCTAACTTGTCGTGCATCTCAGTTTCAACTTCGGTGGAAGAGAGGTTGGGGTTTCGGCCTTTTCCAAGCTGGACGGTTTTGGTAAGTAGCAGGTCACCTGAGCCGCTGACATGGAAGCCACCACCCTCGTTGACGAGCTCCGAATCAATAACCTCGACCCCTAGATGCTTGGCAATCTCGGTTGCGAGCTGTGCGTCTTTATCGAAGGTAGCCCAGCCTTGCGCGCCCCAGCCGTTGAAGATCCAGTTGACTGCTTTGAGCGTGCGATTTTCAATCACAAAACTGGGTCCAGAGTCACGAATCCAAGCATCATTGATTGGGATTGGTATCAGTTCACAAGCACTTGAAAGATACTTTTTCGCAATCACCTCGTCACCTGGGTTGATGACAACGCTTACCGGCTCAAACTCCGAGGCAGCATTCGCAACTGCAGCCCAAGCGCTTCTTGCCTTGTGGTGGTCAGATTCGGTCTCACCTAGGGTGTACCCGGCGGTTGGGAATGCCACCCAGGTTCTAGAGTGCTTGTGCCACTCCGGTGGGAAGAATCTCATGGTTTCAAACCTGGGATTCCACCCTCAACACCCTCGCCGCTCTCGCTTCGCGGGTTCACGATGTCACGTGTGAGCACTGAGTAGGTATCGGGTCTACGGGTGCCGAAAAACGGAAACAGCTCCAGCCAATCCCTGCGCTGATCGAGATCGAGTTCAGCCACTAGCACCTCATCACCTTCGCGACCGGCGCGGGCGAGAATTCTGCCGTAGGGATCAACGATGAAGCTTGATCCGTAGAAGTTGATGCGACCCTCATTACCCCAGCGGTTTGGCACCACGATAAATAGGCCATTCGCGATTGCGTTACCGACGATGGTTTGTCGCCATAGGGGCTCGGTGTCGAAGTCCGGGTGATCTGGCTCTGAGCCGATTGCTGTTGGGTAGCAGAGGATGTCGGCACCGAGTAGCCCATAAGCACGCGCTACCTCTGGGAACCATTCATCCCAGCAGGTGGGCATACCGAGTTTTGCCTTTTCCGTCTCCCAAATTGGATAGGGGTTTTGGTTAGGGCCTGGCTGGAAGTACTTGTCTTCGAAGTAGCCTTCAGTGACCGGGATGTGAAGCTTGGGGGTCTTTCCGACCAGCTTTCCGTCCTTCCCAACCAGGATTGCGGTGTTTAGGCCGCGACCATCCTCAAAGCCGGTGGCTTCGTATAGCGAAGCGTGAATAGAAATCTGCAGTTCTTTCGCCAGGCGGGAGACAAAGCTGTAGGTGGTGCCACCAAGTAGCGCCTCCGCGGTCTCCGATGGAACTCCGGTTGGGCAAACATCAGCTGGATAGCGGGAGAGTGTTAGCTCGGGAAGAAACACAATCTCTGCACCCGAATCTGCCGCGAGTCGAATTGCTCGCTCGAGATTCGACTGATGCTCAAGCGGATCCCTGCGCCAACTTACCTGCACCGCCGCCACGGTGATGGTGCCCCTCACAGGATCCTTCACTCTCGATAGTGGTTGAGCCTTTTCGACCTTGGTGAGCTTCATAATCACTCCATCGAGTCAAGGATCTTTTTCAGATCCTCGTATTTGGTGGTTGGGTTGACGATTGCAAATCTGGTATTGACCTTGCCTCGGTGCGAGGAGGGAACCACAAAGGCAAACCCAGTGTGCAGTAGCTCCTCGCTCCAACGGTCGTAGTCCGCCTTCTCCCAGCCAAGGCGCTCGAAAACCACAACCGATAACTGTGGTTGACGCACGAGCGTCAGGTATTCACGACGTTGGATTTCGGAGGCGATCTGGTGAGCAAGTTTGATGTTTTGCTCAATTGCTTCACGATACCGAGCAACGCCGTGGGTGGCCATCGAGAACCAAAGCGGCAGACCCCGCACGCGCCTGGTCAGATTGAAGGCGTGGTCTGATGGGTTGAACTCATCCCTCTCATTCAAAGTCTCTAGGTACTCACCATGTTGGGTATGAGCAGCCCGCGCCAGTGCTGGTTCACGGTAGACCAGTGCGCAGGCATCGAAGGGAGCGAACAGCCACTTGTGCGGATCAACTATGAAGCTGTCTGCGTGCTCGATACCGGCATACAGATGCTTGTGAGAGGGGGAAAGGATTCCAGCTAGGCCGTACGCACCATCGACGTGGAACCAAACATCTAGCTCCTTTGCCACCTCCGCGATCGCGGACAAATCATCGACGATTCCGAAGTTCGTGGTGCCCGCAGTGCCAACAATTGCGAATATCTCAAAGCCCTCGTTTTTTGCTGCCTGAACGGCCTCGAGAAGCTCCGGTTTTTTTAGCGAACCGCTGGGAGCGGCAGCCCTAACCACCTCAACACCCATCACTTTGGCAACCGCCTTTAGTGAGGAGTGGGATTCTTCAGATGCGATGAGCGCCCAGTTTTGCTTGCCATGCTTGCGCTCAGCCACATCCCTGGCTACAACCAGCGCCGAGAGATTGCCCAGGGTTCCGCCCTGCACAAAAACACCGCCGGATGATTCAGGAAGCCCGCATTCCTTGGCCAAAAAACTTAGAACTTGATTTTCCGCAAAGACAGCACCGGCTCCCTCGGTCCAGCTGCCGCCGTAGATCGAGGATGCAGAAACAACCAGGTCAAAAAGCGAAGCTGCTTCGGTGGGTGCGGCTGGAATAAACGAAAGGTAGTTTGGGTGGTCGATTGAGATGGTGGCTGGGGCCAGTACATCGCCAAAAAGCTTTAGCGCTTCGATTCCACCTAGCCCTGCCTCGGTAATGGTCTGACCGGCCTGTGCTAGTAGTTCCGCCTCTGACTTTGGTCCATCCAGTGGCGCCGGATCGAGGTCCATGCGTTCGGAGGCATAGGCGAAAATCGCTTCGCGAAGCTTCGGCATTGAGCCTGGGCGGTGCATTGCGTCGTACAAGCGATCTCCTTTGACCACCCGATTCTAGCTAGGCGATCGGACCCTTGTGAAAATGGTCAAACACCAAGTTTGTTCTGGTGTTGGCAACGGCTGGGTTGTTACTAAGTTCGGCTAAAACAAACTCACGCACTTCGTCTGAATTCTTTACAGCAACGTGCACGATGAAGTCTTCGGTTCCACCTAGGAAGAACACCTGGATTACCTGTGGGTGAGATCGAATCTGGGTCATAAAGTCAGACAGGTTCGCCCGTGCACCGGCTCTAAGGGTTACCGAAATCAAGGCTTGCAGCTCCAGACCTAAGGCCGCGGGGTTAATGTCGGCATAAAAACCGGTGATTACCTTTTTCTCAACCAGCGCCCTGACTCTGGCTAAGCAAGTTGATTGGGCGATGCCCACCTCGCTAGCCAGATCAGCATTGGAGATGCGACCTTGGCCCGACAGCACCCTCAGGATCTCAATGTCTGTGGCATCCAATTCCGCGGGCTGCAGATTCTTCGGTGTTACCATCTCACATCTCCCAATTCTCGAATAAATCTCGAATATCTATTCAAATTCCGAATTTATTCTAAGTTATGTCTTCTCTTGCGAAATGTTTGCAAGAATCAAGCAACTTTCAGCAAGGAGAAGCTGTGCTTATTGGAGTGCCAAAAGAGGTAAAGAACAACGAGTCCCGCGTGGCAATGACGCCGGCTGGTGTGCACGAGTTGGTTCGCCGCGGACACAAGGTCATGGTTGAGACTGGTGCCGGAGTCGGATCTGGCTTCTCCGATGCCGACTACGTTTCGGCAGGCGCTGAGATGGTTGACACTGCCAAGCAGGCATGGTCTGCGGAGTTGGTTGTAAAGGTGAAGGAACCTATCGCCCAGGAGTATGACCTAATGGTTCCAGGGCAGCTCCTCTTCACCTATCTGCACCTGGCTGCCTCTAGAGAGTGCACCGATGCACTGATCAAGAACCGAGTGACCTCCATTGCCTACGAAACGGTTCAGCTTCCTAACCGCCAGCTACCGCTACTGCAGCCCATGAGCGAGGTTGCTGGTCGTCTTTCGGCGCAGATTGGCGCCTACCAACTGATGAAAACCAATGGGGGCGTCGGTGTGTTGATGGGTGGGGTTCCCGGAACCCGTAAGGCAAAGGTTGTTGTCATCGGCGGTGGTGTTGCCGGAACCGAGGCAGCCACCGTTGCTCACGGTATGGGTGCCGATGTAACCGTTATCGACCTATCGATCCCGAGACTTCGTGAGCTCGATGCGAGGTTCTCCTCGCAGGTAAAGACCAAGGTTTCAACCGCTTATGAGATCGCTGCCGAACTAAAGGATGCTGACCTGGTGATTGGCTCAGTTCTGATCCCGGGGGAGCGAGCCCCAAAGCTTGTTACCGATGAGATGGTGAAGGCGATGAAGCCTGGTTCGGTTTTGGTTGACATCGCTATTGACCAGGGTGGATGTTTCGAGCACTCGCGTCCAACCACTCACGACAACCCAACCTATGAGGTTCACCAGAGTACCTACTACTGCGTTGCGAATATGCCAGGCGCTGTGCCTCAGACCTCTACCCAGGCGCTAACTAACGCGACCTTGCCCTATCTGACAAAGCTTGCCGATCTCGGCTGGCAGAAGGCCTGTGCTCAGGATTCAGCTCTAGCTCTTGGCCTGAACACCCACGCGGGCAAGTTGACCAACCAGGCTGTGCACCTAGCATTTCCGGAGGTTTCCTACCAGGAGGTTGCGACGCTTCTCTAGCGTTTGCGCTTGTTGCGTCTAACCAGCGTGATTGTCACAGCAGTCACCGTGACGATGATTAGCACCCAGAGGGCGATGGTTCGTTCCTGAGCAATTGACTCGCAGCTGGTCCAACCGGTCTGCTGCGCCTCGGGATTACAGGTCTCTGGATCAAAAAAACCGACCCACCAGGCAAGAATGCCAACACCTGTAATGGTGGCAAGCATTGCAAGCGAGTTATTGCGCATTTGCCTTACTGCTCTTTGGCAATCTCGGCACGAACCTCATCCATGTTCAGTGCCTCGACCTTGCCGATCAAATCTTCAAGGGCAGGTGCTGGGAGGGCGCCGGCTTGATTGAACAGCAGAATGCCGTCGCGGAAGATCATCAGTGTCGGGATTGAGGTGATTCCTGCCATACCTGCGAGCTCCTGTTGGGCCTCGGTGTCAACCTTGCCAAATCTGATCTCCGGGTGGGCCTCGGCAGCCTTTTCAAAGATTGGCCCAAACATGCGGCACGGTCCGCACCACTCTGCCCAGAAATCAACCAGAGTGATTCCCTCTTGCTTGATGGTGCTCTCAAACGTGTCCAGGGTCAGTTCCAGGGTTGCCATGTGCTACTCAACTATCTCTACTGCTTTTTGCTTCCGCGCTGTCTGCGCAATCAAGATTCCCAAGACTACAACGATGCCACCCAGAGCCTGGGTGAGCGTGATGTATTCCCCGAGCCAGAGCAAGGCAAAGAAGAAAGCGAGGATGGTCTCACTGGTTGCGATTATGCCCACGATGGTTGCGCTGAGGTGCCGAAGGGCAAGGTAACTGAAGGCCATCGGAATGAATGACCCCATGATTCCTAGCCAAACCAGTGCTAGCCAGAGCGGAACCTCGTTACCAGCAAGATTGCCCGTTAGGTCAAGCTTCATGTTTAGTTTGTCGAAATCGAAATTCTGCCAATTAGCAAATGGCAAGAACAACAGGGTCGCGGTTGTCATGCCATAGAACATGGTGACGTTGGTCGGGAGATTTCGTTGAACTCGCTCGCCAGAGATGAAGTAGAAGGTGAGGGAGGCGGCAGCTGCAAATCCCCAGAAGATTCCAACTGGGTTTAGCTGAGAGTTCCAAACTTGGCCAACAACAGCTAATCCACCCAGCACTAGAGCGGCACCCAGCCAGATCTGCTTCTTTACCGCCTCTTTGAAAACGATCATCATGATGATTGGCACCCAGAGCACCGCGGTGTATTCAATCAAAAGAGCAATTCCCACCGGCAGCATCACGACAGCAAGTGAATAAGTCCACTGCAGGGCACCAACTCCAACTACACCAAGGAGGATGAGTTGGGGTATCTGCCGCTTAGTGATTTTCAGGGCGGATCGGTTTGCGTAAAGCGCCCACAGTAGGGCAATCGATGCCGAGAACAGGGATCTAACAAACACAACCTGCTCGGCGGTGAGCCCAGACTGAATAATCACTTTGGTAGTTGAAGCATTGAGCCCGAAAAGCAGGGCTGCAGTGAGTGCGAAGACAACGCCGAGAGTTGGGTGCTTTTGAGTCAATTAGGCTTCCTTGGTCAACTCAAGCTGGGATTAGCGTTGACTGAAAGTGAGTTTAGTTACCCATGACCAAATTTGTTCTAGGCGGAGGCTGCTTCTGGTGCCTCGATTCTGCATACTCCCAGTTCAAGGGGATATCCGATGTGACCTGCGGCTACACCGGTGGTCACAAACTAGATCCCACCTATGAGCAGGTTTGCGATGGCAACACCGGTCACGCCGAGGTTGTCAGCATTGAATTTGACGACTCGGTTATAAGCGCTGACGAAATTCTTGACATCTTCTTTACTCTGCACGACCCTACCCAGCTAAATCGCCAGGGCAATGACATCGGAACTCAGTACCGCTCGTCGATGTTCTACACCGAAGGTCAGCAGGAAATCTTCCAGACTGCGCTTGAGCGCAGCAAGGAGGTTTGGGGCAATTCAGTTGTTACCGAAATCGTCCCGCTCGGGGATTTTTACCCAGCAGAGGAATACCACCAGGACTTCTTTGCCAAGAACCCCAACCAGGGTTACTGCGTAGCGGTGGTTGCGCCAAAGGTGGCAAAGGTTCGGGCTAAGTTCACCCACCTACTTCGCTAACAGCTAGCCGAACGCCGAGGTTATCCACAGCTTCCTTTACCCAGGCACAACCAGCGGCCGGAAATTGTCACACTTGCCCAATCCAAACTAAGGAGGGCAAATGTCAGAGCAAATCACTGTTTCCGGTTTAGTCGCAACCGATGTAAAGCGTCACGAGACTGCGGACAACCTAACAATGGCCACATTTCGGTTGGCCGCAAATACCCGCAGGTTCGATGCGACCAAGAACACCTGGACCACTACATCCACAAACTGGTTCACCATCGTGTCCTTTAGACAGTTGGCGAAAAATGTCCTGGACTCTGTGAGCAAAGGGGACCGAGTCGTCATTCAGGGCAGGTTGAAGATTCGAGACTGGGATAACGGGGAGCGAAGCGGAACCAGCATTGAGATTGATGCGGATCACATCGGGCTTGACCTCAACTTTGGCGTCAGCAGCTTCGATCGTGTTGTCCTCAAACCAGAAGAGGATGACGTCGAGGAGCTCGAGGATGAGCTTCAACCGGCTTAGCAAAGATTCGGTCAATCATCCCCCCAAGCAAGGTTGATCGATAGCGAAATCCCTCTTCACCTAAGCGGACCTCTTGGTCAGCTAAGCTTTCCGAGGCACTGGTGAAGAGGGATTTTCGCCGACTGAAAAGGATGCAAATTGGCTGAATTTATCTATCAGATGATCAAAGCTCGCAAGGCACATGGCGACAAGGTAATCCTTGACGATGTGACCCTGGCTTTTTACCCTGGGGCCAAGATTGGCGTAGTCGGTCCAAATGGTGCAGGTAAGTCTTCGGTTCTCAAGATCATGGCAGGACTCGACACTCCTTCAAACGGTGAAGCGCGCCTTTCTCCCGGCTACACAGTTGGCATCCTGATGCAGGAGCCTCCGCTGAATGAGGAGAAGACCGTCCTGGGTAACGTTGAGGAGGCAGTTGCCGACCTCAAAGGCAAGATCGACCGCTTCAACGAAATTTCTGCCGAGCTCGCGAATCCTGATGCCGACTATGACTCTTTGCTAGCGGAGATGGGAACTCTGCAAGAGGAAATCGATGCCCAAAACGGTTGGGATCTCGATAACCAGCTAGAGCAGGCGATGGATGCGCTTCGCTGCCCTCCGGCTGATACCCCCGTTACCCACCTCTCTGGTGGTGAGCGTCGTCGCGTCGCGCTGTGCAAGCTTCTCCTACAAAAGCCAGATCTGTTGCTGCTGGACGAGCCGACTAACCACCTCGATGCGGAGAGCGTGCTCTGGCTCGAGCAGCACCTAGCCAAGTACACCGGAGCCGTCCTGGCAGTTACTCACGATAGATACTTCCTCGACAATGTCGCCGAGTGGATTTTGGAACTAGACCGCGGCCGTGCCTATCCGTACGAGGGTAATTACTCGACCTACCTCGAAAAGAAGGCAGAGCGACTTGAGGTGCAGGGCAAAAAGGACGCAAAGCTTGCTAAGCGACTTGCGGATGAGCTCGAGTGGGTCCGTTCTTCGCCAAAGGCCAAGCAGACCAAGTCGAAGGCTCGTTTGGCTAGGTACGAAGAGATGGCTGCGGAAGCTGACAAGACTAGAAAGCTTGATTTCGAGGAGATTCAGATCCCACCTGGACCTCGACTAGGAAACGTTGTTATCGAGGCGAAGAACATCGCCAAGGGATTCGACGGCAGACCGCTGTTTAGCAACCTGTCATTCTCGCTTCCTCGAAACGGAATCGTCGGAATCATCGGCCCAAACGGTGTTGGAAAGTCGACACTTTTCAAGTGCATCACCGGGCTACACCAGTTAGATTCCGGAGATCTAAAAATCGGTGAAACCGTAAAGATCTCCTATGTCGATCAGAACCGAGGTGGAATCGATCCAGAGAAGACACTCTGGGAGGTTGTCTCTGGCGGACTCGATTTCATGACTGTTGGTCAAGTTGAGATGCCATCCCGTGCCTATGTTGCAGCCTTTGGGTTCAAGGGAGCTGATCAGCAGAAGAAGGCCGGCGTGCTCTCCGGTGGTGAGCGAAACAGATTGAATCTTGCTCTGACGTTGAAGCAGGGTGGAAACCTGTTGCTGCTCGACGAGCCGACCAATGACCTGGATGTTGAAACCCTGTCATCGCTTGAGAACGCGCTACTGGAGTTCCCTGGTTGCGCTGTGGTGATCACGCACGATCGTTGGTTCTTGGACCGTGTGGCTAGCCACATCCTCGCCTATGAGGGCACTGATGAGAACCCAGATCAGTGGTACTGGTTTGAGGGTAACTTCGAAGCGTACGAGGCGAACAAGATCGAGCGTCTGGGACCGGAGGCTGCGAAGCCTCACCGTTCCACATACAGACGTCTTACTAGGGACTAAGAAACCTCAGGAATTCGAATCATGCCCTCTTGGGCACAGGTCGCCACCAGTTCACCGAATTGGTTGAAGATCTTTCCGATCGAGAGCCCTCTGCCGCCCTGTGCGGAAGGGCTCTCCTGAACATAGAGGTGCCACTGGTCAACCCTTGTTGGTCTGTGAAACCACATGGCGTGATCCAGGCTGGCTGAGTTCAGTCCTGGGTGAGCCCAGGTGATCCCGTGCCGCTTCAGGATTGATTCCAGGATCGAATAGTCGGATGCGTATGCCAATGCCGCTGAGTTGATTGACTCATCCGTGGGCATTTCACTCAATGCTCGGAACCAGACCATTTGATTCGCAACCCGCTCTTTCGGAGGCTTTAGGTAGAGCGGCTCCGATACATGCCTTAGGTCAAAAGGTCTTGCCTTCGACCAGTACTCCGCGGTTGGGTGGGCTATAGCACCCAAATGCTCGGCTGCCGATGGCAACGAATCTGGGTCAGGCACTCCCTCTGGGAAAGCTGTGGTGTGCTCGAGTCCAACTGCAGCCTCCTGGAAAGAGGCGATCATCGAGAAGATCGGAACGTCATTTTGGATGGCGTGCACTCTTCTCGCGCTAAAGCTCTTTCCGTCTCGCAGAATCTCGACCGAGAAGCGGATTGGTTGCTCGATGTCACCTGGCCTCAAGAAGTACGAGTGAAGCGAGTGCACGGGCCTTGAGTCATTGATAGTGCGTTGGGCGGCAGTCAGTGCTTGGGCAAGCACTTGACCTCCAAATACTCGGCCATGCGGCATCCACTGGGTTTGACCAAGAAACTCAGTTTCGGATAATTGCTCGAGATTCAATACCCTCAGCAGATCTGCTACCGGGTCATTCGGGATGGCGATGGTCATAGTTCCCCTTGTTCAGCGATAGTTTAGAACTCTCATGCCAGCGATCCAGTTCAGTGAATACTCTGATATCTCAGACCTATCCAGCTACCTCGAACGAGCGAGAAAACTGGACCCGGATGGACTGGTCAAATTCAAATCCTTCGGCGCGGTGCTCGCTGTCTACGTTGCACCGATTTTCTCGGCAAACCTGCTCGGTGATGGACCAACCGTTCTCGGGCTCAGAACGCTTCAATTGGAGAATCCTCTTGAGCTGGATCTCAATTTTGAGTTATCGGCAATCCTGGAGCGCCTGGCAGGAGTTGGCGAGGACAGGTCACTGAGTTTGCCACCGGTTCAACAGCGAGCGGCATGGACCGGAGTTACCCCACCCAGAGAAGGGTGGGAAGCGGCAGGGCAGATTCCGCAACAGCAGCTTACGCTTTGGGCAAAGGATGGAATTAGTGAGGTTGCCTCTTTGCTTCCGGAGAACATCGGGGCATCAATCGCTCAAAGGGTGCGAGCCCAAGTCTGGGGTAAGCGGATTGGTTACGACGTTGAGTTTCCCGCTGCCGCGGCATTTGCGCTAGCTGGCCTAGGGTTTATGAGCCAGGGGGAGATGGTGAGTGTGTATCAAACCCGAGGCTGGGTAAGACTCAGCACGAAGTATGGACACGTGCTCGCACGACAAACTGCTGCCTAATCCTCGAAGGTATTGAGCATGGCGTGTGCAGCACGTTCTAGGTAGTCCCAAAGCATCGCCTCATCAAGCTCGGATAGTTCAAGTGCCGAGACCGCATTTCGCATATGACCCAGCCAAGCATCCCTAGCTTTTGGCCCAATTCGGAACTCGAAGTGGCGCATCCTCAGGCGTGGGTGTCCGCGCTCCTGTTGGTAGGTATCTGGACCGCCCCAGTACTGCTCCAGAAACATCCGCAGTCTGCGCTCGGCAGGCCCCAGATCCGCTTCCGGATACATCGGCTTCAGCAGCGGGTCTTTAGCCACGCCCTCGTAGAAAACCTTGGTTAGTTTGGTGAAGCCTTCCTCACCAATTCGGTCATAGAGATTTTCCATGGGACCCATTGCCGACATTTATGATTTCGCCATTTCTGACAAACCAAAGCATGCCGTCTTTATCTCGCACCTCGGTGACCCTGAGCCTGACTCTTTCTACCTTGCCAATTACCTGGCCGAGGTTGACTTCGTCGCCAACCCCAAACTGGTCCTCAAATACCATAAAGATGCCTGAGATTACGTCCTTAACGAGCGTCTGAGCACCGAAACCAACTGCTGCACCGATGATCGTGGAAACGGCAATTAGTGCGCCAACATCGACACCAAGCTCACTGAGAATCATTACCAGGGCAGTGATTGCCAGGGTCCAGGTGGCGATGTTGTCCAGCACGCTGGAGATGGTCTTGCCGCGCTGACTGATCCGTTCCCCATTCGACTTCGCGGCCTTGCCGTTTTTGTTTACGGTTCTCGCGCCTTCCAAAATGGCTCGGGTGGTCTTGCGGATCGAGAATGCCAACACGATCCTGACAACTATCGCCAGGATGACGATCAGGCCAATGCGAGCTGGAGTTTCCCATGCTCCCAATGACTCAAGCCAGGCCATCAGGCGTCCCTGGCCTGAGCGGTTAGGCCGCGCTCCAAAGCAGCGAGGTTCTCGATCAGAATCCTTCGCAGGGCAGGCTTTGCCTTGATCGAATCCGTTTCAATAAGCGCTCTGGTCTTCTCGGCAAGCGATGCGTTTGCCAGCTGAATTGGGTAGAGGTTATTCAGAAGGTAGGCGGCAATGTGATAGCTGCGCTCATCCCAGATTCGCTCAGCGTTTGCGAGATAGAGATCCGCGTATGGCTCGAGAAGTGTCACATCGTTCACTCGACCAAATGCCAAGGAGGCAGAATTAATCAGGGTGTTGGAGTAGTCCTCAGTTTCGGTTAGCGTCTTCCAGGTTTCCAACTTGGTTTGAGCCGATGGGATTGTCGCCCTGGCTGCTGCGGCAAACTTTTGACCATTGGCGGTGTTATCGCGTTCCAATTCAGTGGCAATCTCGTGCTCACCAAAGATGCCGCAGACACTCAGGCCGATGACCAACTCCCACCGAACATCCTGGTCAACAACCAAACCTGGTAGTGAGATCTCTCCGTTTAGCAGCTGCTTCATCCAGGTTGCTTGAGCTTGGGTTCTTGCAAACTGAGGAACAAACTTCACAAACTGCAGCTGTGAATCTGAGCCAGGCTTTGCCTTGGTTGCCAGGTCAATTAGTCCATCGGCAATCTTCACCAGCATGGCTTCACGCTTTGCTGGTGCCGTGTAGAGCGTTCCGGTTGTCACCAGCTGACGAAGCAGGGTCAAGATTGTGGTCGACTCGGTCTCCGGGCCAATGTGTCCAAGCACTAGGTCGATGAAGTCGCTCGCTGGAGACTCACCATCTCTGGTGGCATCCCAAGCTGCGGTCCAGACCAATGTCCTCGCCAAGGAGTCTTTGATTCCAGAGAGGTTTCCAAGTGCCGATTTTGCCGACCGCTCGTCCAGGCGAATCTTGGCATAGGCGAGGTCCTTGTCATTGAGCAAAAGAAGATCCGGCTGCTTCTTACCAACAAGTTCAGTCACCTCGCTGACAGGGCCATCGATGTCGAGTTCGAGGTATTCGCTCCTGATCAACTTGCCGTCAACCAGATTGAAAAGTCCAACCCCCATGCGGTGAGGTCTGATGGTTGGCTGCTCCGCGATAGCCGACTGCAAAATCTTGAAACTCGAATAGTTTCCGTCAGCGTCGAGTGTGAACTCTGGCTTCAGGGTGTTTACTCCAGCGGTTTCGAGCCACAGCTTGGACCAGCTGGAGAGGTCGCGGCCTGACTCACGCTCGAGCTCAGTCAAGAGGTCTTTCAGCTCGGTGTTCCCCCAGGCGTGCTTTTTGAAGTAGCTGGAAACGCCACGAACAAATGGCTCCTGGCCAACCCAAGCAACAAGCTGCTTTAGGACCGAAGCTCCCTTGGCGTAGGTGATGCCATCAAAGTTAACCTGCACGTCCTCGAGGTCGTTGATGGTGGCAACGATTGGGTGGGTAGAGGGCAGCTGGTCCTGGCGGTAGGCCCAGTTCTTTTCAAGCGATGCGAAAGTGGTCCAAGCTTCTTTCCACTCGGTGGCTTCAGCCGTTGCAAGGGTCGAGGCGTACTCCGCAAAGGACTCATTGAGCCATAGGTCGTTCCACCAGCGCATGGTTACAAGGTCACCAAACCACATGTGTGCTAGTTCGTGCAGGATGGTCACGACTCTGCGCTCACGGGTTGCATCAGTTACAGCGGACCGGAATACGTAGTTCTCGGTAAAAGTCACCGCACCGGCATTCTCCATAGCGCCAGCGTTGAAATCAGGCACCCAGAGCTGGTCGTATTTCTCAAACGGATATGGGACTCCGAAGAGGTTCTCGAAGAAGTCAAAACCCTGCTTGGTCTTCTCGAAGATGTATTCGGGGTCCATGTACTGCGAGAGCGACTTGCGGCAAAAGACCCCGAGCGGGATGGTCCTACCCGAGGTGGACACGAGCGAGTCGGTCCACTTTTGGTAGGGACCAGCAATGAGCGCGGTGATGTAGCTCGAGATTCTTGGGGTAGGAGCAAAGTCCCATCTTGCCTTGCCAGCATCGAGCTTTACCGCCTGAGGTGTTGCCTGATTGGAGGTGACCTCCCAGTAATCGGGCGCGATGATGCTGAAGCTGAACTCTGCTTTTAGATCAGGCTGCTCAAAAACCGGGAACATCCTGCGGGAGTCAGGAACCTCGAACTGGGTGTACAGGTAAACCTCTTGGTCTACCGGATCAACGAATCGGTGCAGGCCCTCACCGGAGTTTGAGTACTTGCCATGAGCCGAGATCACCAGGGTGTTCTCGGCTTGCAGGTTGGGAAGGGAGATTCTTATGCCATCAGAAACCACTGCCGGGTCAAGCTCTACCCCGTTCAGAACGACCTTCTCGACTGAGTGGGTAATGGCATCGATAAAGCTCGAGTACCCACTCGTCGCGCTGAAACTCACCTCGGTGTGGGAACTGAAGGTCTCCTCACCGGTGGTTAGGTCCAATAGAACCTTGTAGCTGTGGACGTTTAGGTTGGCTGCGCGCTCTGCGGCTTCGAGGCGAGTGAGGTTTTCACCAGGCATGTGTCTCTAAGTCTCCGTTAACTCTGTGTAACCAAAAGCCTAGAGCGTTTTTAGGCTGGGATTATCCCGAGATAATTAGCTGTGTTCAGAATCTTGCAGGCCAGCTCCGAGGCGCCAGAAAACGCTGCGCTGCTTGCTGAGATTGGCGGGGCCCTGCTGGTGCTTGGCATCGTTGCCTTTATTGCTAACCGATTGAAATTCTCGGTTGTCCCGCTCTACCTATTGATTGGTCTCGCCATTGGCGAGGGCGGCCTGGTCCCGCTTTCCCTGAGTGAGGAGTTTTTAAACACCGGAGCTCAGATCGGCGCGATTCTGCTGCTACTGCTGCTTGGACTTGAATACTCCGCCTATGACTTGGCCAAAGCGTTCAAGGAGCGCAAGAGCGCGGGCTTTATCGATTTCTTTGCAAACGCAACCCCAGGCTTTGTGCTCGGTCTTTTGCTTGGCTGGGGGGTCGGGGGAGCGCTGGCTTTGGCTGGAATCACCTACGTTTCGTCCTCAGGTATTGCAGCTCAGCTAATCAAAGAAATGGGTTGGAGACGATCTGAGGTTTCTAAGCGAGCTATCGGAGTCTTGGTTTTTGAGGACCTCGCTCTTGCCCCCTACCTTCCACTCCTTACCTCCATCGTTCTCGGGGTTTCCGCTGTCTCGGGAATCATCTCGGTGTCTCTTGCACTGGCAATCACCGGCTTAGTGATTCTGGTGAGTTTCCGCGGCACTGCCAAGTGGAGCAAGATCCTGGATCCAAACGAGCCCGGTGGTCTTCTGCTAACTGTTTTCGGTGCGGCTCTGCTGGCGGCAGGACTTGCAGACCTAGTTGGATTCTCCGGAGTGGTCGCAGCCTTCTTGATTGGACTTCTTTTGACCGGTGAGGTTGCCGAAACCGCTCGTGCCAGGCTCAGTCCGATCAGGGATATATTTGCGGCAATCTTCTTCCTCTTTTTTGGAATCACCACTAACCCAGCAGATCTTCCAGCGGTGTTGCCATTGGCGCTTCTGCTCACCGTATTGGGTATTGCCGGCAAGTTTCTGGTTGGCTGGTGGGTGACCAGGGATTTGACCGACCCAATGAGCGCCTGGCGCGCCACCGGCTTCCTCATTGCACGAGGTGAATTCTCTATGGTTATCGCTGCCTTGGCGGCTCCGATTGTTTTGACTCTGGAATTGCAGGCACTAACCCTTGCCTACGTAATCTTGACCGCTTTTGCCGCTTCGGTGGTGCTTCGCTTTTCTAGGAGTCGGCTTGAAAAACATTAGAAAGATTTTTGCCGCATCGGTTGCCCTGGTTTTATCGCACCTCGGCTTTTTGATTTTGAGCTATCAGTTGGGGTGGTTGGCTGAACCAATTCCCGTGCACTGGGGTCCGAGCCTTGAGCCTGATCGGTTCGTAAGCTTCGAGCAGCACTTGATTGAGATCGCGATCCTGCAGGTTCTTGCGCTGCTGTTCTTGGGCATCTCGGCCTTTACCCGGAAGCGCCTACTTTCAGGCCTGCTTGGTTTTACCGGGCTAGGGGTTTTCTTGCTGCTGCAGCTAATCGCCTGGACCACGACTGTGATTCAGCTCAGCGATGAACAGCAGGGGTTTCCTTTCAACCTGTTCCTGATCTTGCTCGCGATACCAATGGCTCTTGTTGTGGTTGTGCTGCAGGTTCCCCAGGTCGAACTTGGGGAGCGGATCCGAGTAAAAGTTTCAGGATTGCCCATGCTGACGCTCGATTACGACGACATTGCCGATATCGAGATTGTTCAACTCCGGGCTCGTGATTACGGAGGCTTGGGAATCCGATACTCAAGAGGCAAGTTGGCATTTATGCCAAAGCCAGGCAGAGGACTTGAACTAAAGCTCAAAAGCGGTGAGAGTGTGGTCATCTACTCGACCCAGCCCGAGATAATGCAGTCTGTAGTTTCGAACAAGATGGAGCAGCCATGAGAATCCACATTGCAACCGACCACGCAGGTATGGAGCTAAGCGCTTTCTTGGTGACCGAGCTTGGCAAGTTGGGTCATGAGTTGATTGATCACGGACCTAAGGTCTATGACGCGCTGGATGATTACCCGGGTTTTTGTATTGCCGCGGCTCAAGCTGTGGTTGCTGATCAAGCAGCAGGGGTGCGGGCCCTAGGCATCGTGCTCGGGGGTAGCGGTAACGGTGAGCAGATAGCGGCAAACAAGGTCAAGGGAATCAGGGCCGCATTGATCTGGAATGCGGACACCGCCGCACTCGCGAGGGATCACAATGATGCAAATGTTTGTGCTGTGGGAGTAAGGCAGCATTCGCAAGAAGAAGTACTAGAGCTTGTGAAGATTTTCATTTCCCGCGATTTTTCAAACGACGAGAGACATGTTCGGCGCATCTCCAAGATTGCTCACTTCGAGAACACGGGCGAGGTCCGTTACTAAATGCCCGAGGGCCATACCGTCCATAGAACCGCGGGGGAGTTTCGCAAGCGATTTCAAGGTAAAGCGCTTGAGGTTAGTTCACCTCAGGGGCGGTTTACCGACGCCGGTCTAATCAGCGGAAGCAAGCTATTGAATGCCTCAGCATGGGGGAAGCAACTCTTTCTTGAATTCGAAGCCGCAACCTTGCGCATTCACCTCGGCATCTATGGCAAATGGAAGTTCGAAAGTTTTGATTCTGAACCACCACAGCCAAAAGGTGCGGTTAGGGCCAGATTCCTAGCTGGTGGGATGCTGGCAGATCTTCGCGGCCCGACTGCTTGTGAGCTCGTGAGCGATGAGCAGCTGGCGACCTTGGCAAAGCGGCTTGGTCCGGACCCACTTCGCCCTGATCCAACTGGCAAAGAGCAGAGTCGATTTATCGAGCGAGTTAAGAAGTCGCAAAGCCCAATCGGCATTCTGCTTATGAACCAAGAGGTGTTGGCTGGAGTTGGAAACGTTTATCGTGCCGAATTGCTATTTCGAGCGGGCATAAATCCATACACTCCGGGAAAGTCTCTAGCGGATGAGCAGATAGCAGGCATTTGGTTCGATGCCGTGACACTCATGCCATTGGGCGTTCGGACCGGATTAATGCTCACGCGTGAGGGTTTTTTGAAGGGAAGACCAAAACTTCAGGATCGTTACTACGTTTATAAGCGCCAGGGTTTGCCTTGCAGGAACTGTGGAAGCTCGGTTTCAATTGAGATGATGGCGACCCGAAAGCTCTACTTCTGCGCCAGTTGCCAGCGGTAATTGGAGCGAGTGACGGGAATCGAACCCGCGTAATCAGTTTGGAAGACTGAGGCTCTACCATTGAGCTACACTCGCGACGTCGTTTAGACATGGAACATTCTATGGGGTAGAGTGTTGGAGTT
>JACCDH010360701.1_pt1 | contig 40808 bp, 40 predicted proteins | sample 7442481 | NCBI WGS metagenome assembly JACCDH01 (sample SAMN15323433, study PRJNA562643) | freshwater metagenome | isolation source: river surface water | place: USA:Blue River Watershed | collected 2017-08-15 | reverse complement strand
CCTGCCGCGACATGGGGTTCAGGCAGTCCGCGCAGGATGCGCGCCCGGTTCGAATTCATCACCACATACCAGATCCGTTCGCGTGTCATCGCCTTGCTGCCTTGTGCCGCAGGGCAAGCCATTGCGACCGGCTTGCCAACCGAGACCGCGCCAGATGCCCCCTTGCCAAAATCATGCCCTTGAACCGGGCCGGGCGCAGGCCAATCAAGGGATCCGCACGGCCCGCAAGGCCGCATCCTATGGGGCGGAACCGGCTGAATTCATTGATACCTGACAATTCGCACCACCGCGCAAGGCTGCGGTCTTTGCGCCCGCTGCGCCAAAGGCCGTTGGCGATTGCTGGCCGTCAATGCCGGACCGGATCCGCCCCGCCATGGTTCGCTCAAGGGCGGTCAGCGATTAGCGTGGGGAAGGTCTGTTCATGGCACAGGAATACAATGAAGGGCTCGCAGAATTGCGGGAGGTTCGGCGCAAGCTGCGCGGCACGGTGCTGACGGTGGGACTGTTCAGCATGTTCATGAACCTTTTGATGCTGACCGGCCCGCTCTTCATGCTGCAGACCTATGACCGCGTCTTGTCGGCACGGTCAGAGGCGACGCTTCTGGCATTGGTCATGGTGATGGCGTTTCTCTTTGTCATCATGGGGGTGCTGGACTGGTCGCGCGGGCATCTTCTGACGCGCCTTGGCGCCGAGTTTCAGGCCAAGCTGGACCGCAGGGTGTTCGATGCCATTCTCAAGCGATCGGTCCGCGATACGCGGGTGGATGAAAAATCCGCCGCGGGCCAGCAGCTCAAGGATCTTGAGGCGGTCAACCGCTTCTACGCCTCGCCCGTCTTTGCCTCGATCTTCGATGCGCCCTGGACACCGGTCTTTTTGCTGGGCCTGGGGCTGTTTCATCCCTGGATCGGGGTCTTTGCGGTGGTGGGCGGGCTTCTTCTGGCCCTGACTGCGGCGATGAACCAGATGTCCACCAAGGCCTATAGCGTCAAGGCTGCCGTTTCTGGCTATGTCTCTGACCGCTTTGCCGACCAGTTGCGCGATGAGGCGGAGACGATCCGCAGCCTTGGGATGCAGAGCAATGCCTTTGAAAAATGGCTGAAGGCCCGACGCAAGGCGCTGGCCATGTCGGTGCGGGCAACCGGTGTGGGGGCGACCTTTTCAACCGTGTCACGGACGCTGCGGTTGTTCCTGCAATCGGGGATGCTGGGGCTTGGTGCCTGGCTTGTGCTGCGCGGCGAGATTGCGCCGGGTGTCATGATCGCCTCGTCGATCCTGATGGCGCGGGCCTTGCAGCCGGTGGAGACGCTGGTGAACCAATGGTCAATGGTCCAGCGGGCCAAGCGCGGCTGGGACAACATCGGCACGCTTTTGTCCGAGGTGCCGCCCGACCGGCCGGTGGTCGATCTGCCCCGCCCAAAGGCGCAGCTGGTGGTGCAAGGCATTTCGGCAATGCCGCCCCATGGCACAGCGGCAACGTTGAAGAACCTGAGCTTTGTGCTGAAACCCGGAGAGGCGATGGGCGTCATCGGCCCAAGCGGGGCTGGCAAATCGACGCTCGCGCGGTGTCTGACCGGGGTCTGGCCGCTGCAGGCGGGCAAGATCACGCTGGATGGGGCGGCGCTTGACCAATATGACCCCGAAGCCTTGGCCAGCTATATCGGCTATCTGCCGCAGCATGTGGCGCTGTTCGACGGCAGCGTGGCCGAAAACATTGCCCGGCTGTCGCAGAACATCGACGCCGCCCGCGTGATGGAAGCCGCCCGCCGTGCCGATGGGCATGAGATGATCCTGAAGCTGAGCGATGGCTACAACACGCGGGTTCAGGCCGTCGGCACCCAGCTTTCGGGTGGCCAGATCCAGCGGATCGGCCTTGCACGGGCGCTATACAGCGATCCGGTGATCCTGATCCTGGATGAGCCGAATGCCAATCTCGACAATGACGGCTCTCTGGCGCTGAACCGGGCGGTGAGTGCGATGAAGGCGGCGGGCCATGCGGTGCTGATCATGGCGCACCGGCCCTCGGCCATCAAGGAATGCGACAAGTTGCTGGTGCTGGAGGATGGGCAATGCAAGGCGTGGGGACCGCGCGATCAGGTGATGTCGGAGATGCTGCAGAACGTGAAGGTGATCCGCAAATCGGCGGGGGGGCTGGCATGACGGCGCTTGAGATGACTGACGGGGCCCTGCCCTCGCGGCGCAAGCCGGTTCTGGTGGGCAGCATTGCGCTCGCGCTTTTGGTGATTGGCCTTGGCACTTGGGCGACCTTCGCCATGATCGACGGCGCGGTCGTCGCGGGGGGGCGGGTGATCGTGGAAAGCAACCGGCAGGCGGTGCAGCACCCCGACGGCGGTGTGGTGGCCGAGGTTCTGGTGAAGGAAGGCGCGCGGGTTGCTCAAGGCGATGTGTTGATCCGGCTTGACCCGACACTGGCGCAGACCGAACTGGGCATGGTTGAAAACCAGCTTTATGAAGTCATGGCACGGCGCGGGCGTCTGACGGCCGAGCGTGACGGGGCCAGTCACATCATCCCCGATCCCGCCTTGGTGGCGGCGGGGCGGGCTGATCCTGCCATGGCCGAGCTGAGCACCGGACAACAGGCCCTGTTCGAGGCCCGGCGCGAAAGCCTGCATCAGGCAATGACCCAGCTGGAAAACCAGAAGCTCCAGCTTGACAATCAGGTGGCCGGGATTGACGCCGTCAGTGCGTCGCTGGCCCGCCAGATTGCCCTGACCGAAGAAGAGCTGCGCGGTCAGGAAAGCCTTTTGGAAAAGGGCCTGGCCCAGGGAACCCGGGTCTTGAACCTGCGGCGCGAGGCCGCACGGCTTGCCGGGGCGATTGGCGAGGCGCGCGCCCAGCGCGCCCAGGCGATGGAGCGCATCGCCGAGATCGAGATCGAGCGGCTGAAGCTGATGGGGCAGCGCCGGGAAGAGGCGATCACCACGCTGCGCGATCTGAAAGTGACCGAGCTTGACCTGGAAGAGCGCCGCACCGCGTTGCGCACCCGTCTGGCCCGGATGGAAATCCGCGCGCCGTCAAGCGGCGTGGTTTATGATGTGCGGCTGACTGGCCCTTGGTCGGTGTTGAAACCGGCCGAGGCGGTCTTGTTCATCTTGCCCACCGACCGCCCCTTGCTGATTGAATCGCGTGTCAGCCCGCTGCACGTGAACAAGGTGCATCCCGGGCAGGAGGTGATTGTGCGGTTTCCGTCGTTTGACATGCGCGAGACCCCTGATCTGATTGGACGGGTACGCCAGGTTTCACCGGACACTTATACCGAACAGGGAACGGGCGCGGTCTTTTATCGGGCAGAAGTTGAATTGCCAGAGGTCGAATTGAAAAAGCTTTCCGAGGGTCAGGTTATTGTTCCCGGAATGCCAGTGGATACATTTTTGCGCACTGGAGAATACAGCCCGCTTGCCTATCTCTTACGGCCCTTGACGCGATTTCTGGACACTGCGATGCGTGAGGGGTCCTGAGGTCCCGCCACTCACGACAGAGAGGCGAGCTTTAGGAATATTAGTCATTTATATTCAATACATTAACGCCACACAGCAAGATCAAGCCGAGCTGCGGAACAAGCGCACGACACGCTTTTTATCCCTGCCCTGCTCCGTTTTTCGGGGCAGGGTTCTTGGCTGTTTTTCAGCCTTCGATGTGACCACTCCGAAGATTGCACTTCGAGCCGGCACCGGATCTGCAAAGCCCCAGAACAAGAAAATCGGATCCGATTGTTGAATTAGCGATATTTTAAGATCCCCCCCATCTGAGGGTATCGGCGATTCGGCTTAGCTGGTGGAATTGATCTTGTCCGGACCATTCGAGTCGGGATCCGAACCGATCGGGAGTTCAGCCTGTATTGATCGGGAAGGGTATTTTGAAACAATAAATCATGGAGAAGATCATGACCGTCATGAAAACCCAATCTGCGGCATGGGCCGCGATCGCCGGGGGAACCTGGCTTGGTGGGACGCCCGGTTCGGACAACGGCGACTTCAAGGATATTCCCGGTGTCAACAAGGGGCGCGGCCTTGCCGGCAATGACCATATCGTTGGCAACAACAACGCCAACACCATCATTGGCGATGCGGGCAATGATTTTCTGCGCGGCGGCGGCGGGGATGATTACCTCTTCGGCGGCACCGGCAATGACATCCTTCTTGGCGACGAGTTGGGCGCGCCCGGTGGCAATGACGAACTGTCCGGCGGCACCGGATCAGACGTGCTTGCCGGTGGTGCGGGCGACGACAAGATGGACGGCGGCAGCGAGGACGACCTCTTGATCGGCGGCCAAGGGGCCGACTGGGCCAATGGCGGCACCGGCGATGACATCGTGCTGGGCGGGTCGGACGACGACGAGCTGCATGGCGGCGACGGCAATGACTGCATGGCAGGTCAGGCCGGGGATGACGTCATGTATGGCGGCAATGGCGACGACAAGATGACCGGCGGCCAGGGTGACGACTCGCTTTATGGCGGGGCCGGGGCCGATCTGATCGCGGGCAACGCCGGGGCCGATTACATCAACGCCGGCACCGGCAATGACATCGCCTTCGGTGGGTCGGACGAGGACACAATCCGCGGCTTTGACGGCCATGACACCCTGTTTGGCGGGAGCGGCGATGACGCCCTTCTGGGCCAGCGCGGACGTGACCAGCTGCATGGCGACGACGGAAATGACAACATGCAAGGCGGCGCGGATGACGACAAGCTTTTCGGCGGCGCTGGCGACGACGTCATGGAGGGCAATGACAACGCCGACTGCCTGTCGGGTGGCGATGGCAACGATCTGATCTATGGCGACAACGCCGATGGGCAGATTACATTTGACGAGGCAAGCGATACGATCTCGGGCGGTGCTGGCAACGATACGATCCATGCTGGTGAAGATGACGACATGGTCAGCGGCGATGCCGGAAACGACAAGATCTGCGGTCAGTTCGGCGACGACACCCTCTCAGGCAATGACGGCAATGACTGGGTTTATGGAGGCTTTGGCAATGATCATATCCGCGGCAATGCCGGTCATGACCGTCTGTTTGGCGACTGGGGCAATGATCTGATCGCGGGTGATGACGGCAATGACGGCCTATACGGTGGCGATGGCGACGACTGTCTGTCGGGCGGTGCCGGACGCGACTATCTTTATGGCGACCGGGGCAATGACAAGCTGAACGGCGGTCTGGGCGATGACGTCATGGATGGCGGTCTGGGCAATGACTTCCTGATGGGGGCCGAGGGCAATGACGTGTTGCGCGGTGATACCGGTCAGCGCGGCGGCGGCAGCGACCTTCTGGTCGGCGGGCTTGGCAATGACATGCTCTTTGGCGGCAAGGATGGCGACTGCCTGGTCGGCGATGAGGGCAATGACCTGCTGAGCGGCGGGGCCGATGGCGACAACTTCGTCTTTGGTCACGGCATTGACCGCGACGGCGACGGTGTCTGCGAGGTGGTGAACAAGGTGATCGGCCATGATGTCATCACCGACTTCGATGCCGATCAGGAGGACCGGGTGATCTTCCACACCGCCTTTGAGGGTACGCTCTCGGCCTCGCTGGTCAACGGCAACCGCGACGTTCTGATCAGCTCAAGCCTTGGCGGCACGGTGTTGATTTTGGGCCTGGTGGCCGAGATGGAGGGGATTGACCCGACCGATCCCTTCTTCGACCCCTCGACCCTCATCGACTTCCTGACCAAGCCCGGCATTGACGGGGATGGCAAGGGGATCATCTCGTTCGAGGACAAGTGCATCACGCCCTTCGATTGCGAACCGCATCAGGCGGTGGCCTGCTGCAAGCCTGACCATGTCATGGTCAAGGGCTGCGTAATCGACCTCGATGACGAGCGGGTGGGCAACACCACCATCTCGACCACCGAGGCGCGGATCGCGGACATGTTCGTCGAGGACGATGCCAACGTTCAGGTGTCGAACGGCATGCTTTACGTCAACCTGCTGGCAGAATGACCGCATCCCCCCTGCACGCAGGCGAAAGGGGCGTCCCGCAAGGGGCGCCCCGATCTGTTGGGGAACATGGGCGCGACACCCCGATGCCCGGAAGGGCCAACTTGCCAAAGGGCTCGCCCTGCGTGAATGGGCGCAGCCTTGATCCGGCGATGTCAGGAAGGATCAGATCGACGGCCGGCCCTGCGGCGCCTCGGCGGCAAAGGCCGGAGCAACCGGGATGATGCAGGAATAGTAAAGCGCGATCAGCTCGCTTTGCCGGTGCGTTCCGGTCTTGGCCATGATCTGCTTGAGATAGCTGCGCACAGTGGCCAATGACAGCCCGGTCGCCTCGGCCATCTCGCTGGGTGTCTTGCCGTCCAGCACCTCGCCGGCAATCAGGCTTTCCGAGCGGGTCAAGGCATGGGCCTTGAAGAAATGCGCGCGCAGGGCGCCATGATCGGTCTGGCGCGTGTCAAACAAGATCAGCGCCATACGCGCCCCGCCCGGTTGGCTCAGCGGCGTGACAGCGACAAGGCTGACCAGTCCGGCGTCATTGGTCAAGGGCACCAGGGACAGGCGCTGACGCTCGGACACCGCCTCGGTCACGGCACGGCGCAGGGCGGTGCGGTCGGCCTCATTTGCCAGTGACAGCTTGCCATGGCGAACACGCAAGGGGCCCGCACGGTCAGCTTCAGCCCCCAAGCCGTCATGCACAACCCGACCCTGCGCATCGAGGATGATACAGCCGATCGACAGCCTGCGCAGCGTCGCGGCCGCAGCCGCTTCGGGGTTGAAGGGCGCAAGATCTGATGCGACCGGGTAGAACTGAGCCAGATAGACCAGACCAAGCCCAAGCACGGGTTCAAGATCGGCGCGGCAGGCTGTCTCGGGCAAAGGGCAGGCCAGAACCGGCCAGCGGCCCAGAACGGGCGCGCCGAGGCCAACCAGTGTCTGCCCAGTCTTCAGCCAGACCGGCGCACTGGGGTCTGGTCTCGCCTTGGCCAAGGTTAGACCCTCTTGCGCCTTGAGGTGCGTGGCGACAGCCGCCATGGCATGGCGGCAGACCTCGTCTGCAGATGAGGCACTGGTGCCAGGTGCCGTCGCCATGCGCAGGGCTTCAAGACGGCCTGCGCCGGGCCGGAAAAGCCCGGCCACAACACAAGTCAGGCCGGTGGCAAGGCGCATCCGATGCATGAAGTCATCCCGCTCGATCAAGGTCAGAGGGTCTGCCGGGATCGCCACCATGGGGGTCACATTCTTTGCATCTTGTTGATTTGAAGCGGCAGGCGCGCAGCAGATACCAACAGCCCCCGACCTTGGCCCTTGCTATCGCGAGGTGGGGATCGGGGGCATTGATGACAGTCAACGGCGCGGCTTGCGCCCAAAAGTCGGACCCGACACCGGGCCAAAATCACGTTGCTGGACGACATGGATCAATCCGGCCTGCCGGCGTGCATGATAGGTTTGCACAACCTTCAAGGCTTAGACGCGAGCAGGGCAAGGATGGACGAGAACCGGATCATTGAGGCGCGAGGCCTGACCAAAACCTATCACAGCGGCCCAGCCGAGGTGCGGGCGCTGAAGGCGGTAGACTTTGCCGCAAGGCGCGGCGAATTCATCGTGGTTCTTGGTCCCTCCGGCTCGGGTAAATCGACCTTTCTCAACATTCTGGGTGGGATTGACCGGGCAACTTCCGGGATGGTGTTGTTTGACGGGCATGACATCACCGCACTGAACGAACGGGAGTTAACCGTCTATCGGCGCGCGCATGTGGGCTTTGTCTTTCAGTTCTACAATCTGGTGCCCAGCCTGACCGCGCTAGAAAATGTGGCCCTGGTGACCGAGATTGCCTCCCAACCGATGCGGCCGGAAGAGGCGCTTGATCTTGTCGGGCTTTCGGCCCGAAGTGGGCATTTCCCCGCGCAGCTATCGGGCGGCGAGCAACAGCGTGTCGCCATCGCCCGCGCCATCGCCAAGCGGCCCGAGCTTCTGTTTTGCGACGAGCCGACAGGCGCGCTGGACAGTGCCACAGGGGTTCTGGTGCTTGAGGCTTTGGCTGAGGCCAATCGCAACACCGGTGCCACGACACTGATCATCACCCATAACGCCGCCATTCAGGAAATCGCCGACCGCATCTTGCGCTTTGCCGATGGGCAGATCGTCGAAGAACGAAGCAACGCCACCCGCAAGAGACCGGATCAGGTGTCATGGTGATATCGCCGCTCAGACGCAAAGCGCTGCGCGACCTCGGGCGGCTTTGGTCGCAGGCACTTGCCATTGCCCTTGTGCTGGCGGCGGGCGTTGCCACTTTGATCCTTGGAACCGGGGCATATCGTGCGCTTTCGGATACGCGCGACAGCTACTATGCAGATTACGCCTTTGCCGATCTGACGAGCGATGTCGTGCGGGCCCCTTTGGCGCTGCTTGACGACATCCGGGGGATCGACGGAGTTTTGAACGCCGAGGCGCGGATCGTCCGTTTGGGACGTCCCGAGATTGCAGGACTGGTCGAACCAGCTTCGATCCTTGTGGCAAGCCTGCCGCGCGCGGACGGTTTGAACCGCCTTTATCTGACCCAAGGCAGGCTGCCCGATCCTGCGGCAACCGATGAGGCGGTGATCGCCAAGGACTTTGCCTTGGCCCACGGGCTTGAGCCGGGGGAGCGGCTCATCGTGGTGATGAATGGAAAGCGTCGATCGCTTGCGATTACCGGCGTCGCGCTGTCGCCCGAGTTCATCTATGCGCTTGGCCCCGGCGAGATGATGCCCGATCCACGCCGCTTTGGGGTGGTATGGATGCCCCATATGGCGCTGCAAGGGGTCTTTGACCTTGAAGGTGCTTTTTCGAACCTTGTGGTGCGGTTGGCACCAGGTGCAAGGGAAGCCTCCGTCATCACAGCACTGGACGCATTGACGGCGCCCTATGGCGGTGGCGGGGCAATTGGACGCAGCGAGCAAACCTCGCACGCCTTTCTTGAGGCTGAGTTGACGCAGCTTGGCGCCATGGTCCAGGTCCTGCCGCCGATCTTTCTGTTGGTCACAGCCCTCCTTGTTCACATGACGCTCTCGCGGTTGATCGCACTGGAACGGGAACAGATCGGCCTCTTGAAGGCGCTGGGATATAGATCATGGCAGGTGGCCGAGCATTATCTGGAGTTTGTGCTGTTCATTGCCTTTGGCGGCATTGCCTTGGGATGTGCGGCTGGGGCTTGGCTTGGGGCCGGACTGGCCCGGCTTTATGCAGAGTTCTTTTCCTTTCCCTTCCTGGTTTTCAGCACGGACTTGCGGATTTACGGGCTTGCCGCACTGGTCAGCCTGATGGCTGCGGCGGGGGGCGCTTTGATGGCAGTGCGCGGGGTGCTTTCGCTGACGCCTGCTGTGGCCATGTCGCCACCGGCACCGGCCGATTACCGCGACCAGCGTCTTGCAGTCTTGCGCGCCCTGTCGCTTCGTCAGACCCGGCGAATGATAGCACGCCACCTGCTGCATTGGCCGGTACGGACCGGCTCCAGCATTCTTGGAATGGCGATGGCTGTAGCCATTCTCGTCGCCTCACTCTGGTCGTTCGGTTCGATCGAGCAGATGATCCATGTGACCTTTCGCCTTGCGGCGCGGCAAGATGTCAAGATGGTCTTTGCCGCACCTGTACCCAGAGCAGCCTTGGCCGAGGTGGCACACATGCCCGGTGTCATGGCCGCCGAGCCCTTTCGGCTTCTGGCGGTCAAGTTGGCCAATGGGGCGCGCACGCGGCGGCTGGTGGTCGAAGGTTCGCCTCCCGATGCCACCTTGTCGCGGGTATTGGCGCCAGACCTTCGGCCAATGCCCCTGCCTGAGGCCGGTCTGATCCTTAGCGAGGCGCTGGCTGAGGCACTGGCGCTCGGGCCCGGCGATTTCGTGGAAGTGACACTTGTTGAAGGCAAAAGGACGGTTGCGCTGGTACCAGTCAGCGGCATTTCCCTTGGTTATGTCGGGCTGGGCGCTGCGATGGACCTTGGGGCGCTGCAAAAGATCGTCGGGGATGGAGAGCTGATCTCGGGGGCCAATCTGCTCTTGGACCCTCGCCAGACAGCCGATTTCTTCGCCGCTGCCGCACAGGCACCGAAAACCGGCTTTCTCAACGTAACCGACCTGACGGTCCGCCGTTTTCGCGCGACTTTGGCCGAAAACATAACGGTGATGATCACTGTCTATGTGACACTGGCTGCGATCATCGCGGTGGGCGTTGTCTATAACTTCGCCCGCATCGCTCTTTCCGAACAGGGACGTGAACTGGCAAGCCTGCGGGTTCTGGGCTTTACCCGTGCCGAGGTTGCGGCGGTTATCCTTCTGGAACTGGCAGTGGTGGTGGTTTTGGCGCAACCCCTTGGTTGGTTGATCGGCCACGGGTTTGGTCTTGCCATGGTAGCGGCCTTTTCATCGGACCTTTATCGCGTGCCCTTCGTGATGGGACGCGAAGTCTATGCAACCGCAAGCCTGATCGTGGTTGCCGCCGCCATCCTGTCTGCAGCGATTGTGCGCCGCCGGATCGACCGGCTTGATCTGATTGCCGTTCTCAAGACAAGGGAGTGACCATGCAACGCCTCGCTTATGGTGGAATCGCCGCGGCACTGGGCGCGGTTTTGCTGTGGGTGTTCCTACCCCAGCCGCCGAAGGTCGAGATCGCGCAGGTAACGCGCGGTGACCTCAAGGTCGAGATCCTTGCCGAGGGGGAGGCCCGCATCCGCGAAATCGTGGTGGTTTCCGCCCCCATTTCCGGCCTCTTGCAAAGGATTGACCTGCATCCGGGTGACACGGTTACCGAGGGGCAAACCGTGGCGCGGATTGGCCCGGCAGCCCCTGCCCTGCTTGACGCCCGCGCCCGCGCCGTTGCCGAGGCCGCCGTGGCCGCTGCGCTTGCCGCAGTTGACCTTGCCCAAAGCCAATTGGCCGAGGCCGAGGCGACGCAAGAGTTTGCAAGAACCGAAGCCGATCGCGCGCGAGCACTTTTTGCCCGCGGCGCGCTGGCAGACCGGTTGATGCAAAGTGCCATCCTTGCCGATCGTACAGGAACCGCTGCCGTGGCCAGCGCCAAGGCCGCTCTTGCGGTGCGCCTGGAAGAGTTGCAAAGCGCGCGCGCCGTGCTGGATGGCGGCCAGACGGCCGGGGCACCCTGTTGCGTTGAGGTGCAGGCGGCCGAAAAGGGTCGCGTGCTGCGCATTTTCATCGCGGATGAACAGGTGGTGCAGGCTGGCACTCCGCTTTTGGAAATGGGCAATACCGGCGACATGGAAGTCGTGGCGCATGTGCTGTCAGGCGATGCCGTGCAAATCGCGCCGGGCGCAGAAGCGGTCGTCACCGGCTGGGGTGGGCCCGAGATTGCGGCGCGGGTCATGCGGGTCGATCCCAGCGCAACCACCCATGTCTCGGCCCTTGGGATTGAAGAACAGCGGGTCGAAGTGCGGATGGCGCTTGTTGAACCGCCCCCTCTCGGTCTTGGTCACGGGTTTCGTATCACCGCGCATATTGCAGTCTGGGAGGGACAAGATGTGCTGCGCGTACCGGTCGCCGCTTTGCTGCGTGTCGGGGGCGACTGGGCGGCCTATGTGGTCGAGGACGGCCACGCGCGGTTGCGGCATTTGTCAATTGGGGCGCGCAACGAAACTTATGCCGAGGTCGAGGCCGGGCTTGAGGCAGGCGACGAGATCATATTGCACCCCACCGAGGCTGTGGTTGCAGATGGGCGCGTCGCGCCGTGACGTGCGTGGGATGGCAGGCGGCAATTGACGGCGGTCAATGCCGCTGATGCGGAGCGCGGCAAACGTGCGGGTTCAAAGTGACGGGCAGAGCATGGGCCTGTTGCGGAAAGGGCAGGATGGATCACCCTTTTGCAGACCGCCAGGCGGCGGGTCGGCAGCTTGCCCAGCGGCTGGGCCATCTGGCCGGTCAAGCCGATACGGTGGTTTTGGGGCTGCCACGCGGCGGCCTGCCGGTCGCGGCCGAGGTCGCGCTGGCCTTGGGTGCGCCGCTGGATGTGGTTTTGGTGCGCAAGATCGGGGCGCCGATGAACCCGGAACTCGCACTAGGTGCGGTCGCAGGGTCGCAGGGGCAGGTCTTGATCTTGAACGATGCCCTCATGGCGCAGCTTGGTCTGACCCGCAGCACAGTTGACCGGCTTGCCACCCAAGCGCGTGCAGAACTGGCCCGGCGTGCCTTGCTTTGGGGCGCGGGATCGACCAGCGACAGCTTGCGCGGCAAGCAGGTCATCTTGGTCGATGACGGGATCGCCACAGGGGCAACGATGCAGGCAGCCCTTGCGGCCCTGCGGCAAGCTGCGCCCGCGAGGATCATCCTGGCGGTGCCGATTGCCGCCCCCGACAGCCTCTTGGCCTTGGCCAAGGCCGCCGATGAGGTGATTTGCCTTCAAAGCCCCGCGTCATTTGGCGCAGTAGGGGCCCACTATGTGCAGTTTCCTCAGGTAAGCGACGAAGAGGTCAGCGCGATTCTCGCCACGGCCCGCAAGCGCGCGGCCTTACCAACCGGACCGCGCTGACAGCATCTGCGCGCGGCCAAGGCAGGCCGCCGCGCGCAATGGCCATTTTTCCGGGGTCCGAGGTGCAGGTTCGCGCAGGTGCATCAGCGCCAGACGCGCCCGGGTCACAAGGCGGAACATCGTATAGGTTGATTGCAGATCGCGCGGCGGCGGCGTGAACTCGTGGTTTTGGAGCCCTTGCATCAAGGCTTGCCCAAGATCGTCACGCCCAAGCAGGCCACATTCCGCCGCAAGATAGCCAACCTCGTCAAAGACGTCGATCACCCGCATTTCGACCGCGCTTTCCACCCGGTCAAAGATGACGACCGGCGTGGTCAGACAGACATGTTCGGGGCGCAGATCGCCATGGCCCTCGATCACCAGACCTGCCGCCTCGCGCCGGGCGATGCCCTCGCCTGCGCGATCCAGCCTTTGGGTCAGGGCATGGGTTACCTCGACCAAGGCGGGATCAGCCAGATGATGTGCAAGCCGTGTCAGATGCCAGGTGTTGATCCGCTGCTCGCGTTGCAAATGGTCAAGATAAAGGCCGGGGCGAGGTGCCCTTTGCGCCTGCGTCCGATAGAACCCGGCGAGATGAGCGATCACCGGCTGCATCTCCTGCGGATCTGGCCCCTCACCGGCCGCGATCAGCGCGTCCAGCATCCGCTCTTGCGGCAGTCGACGCATCATTACCAACCAGTCCACGGGTCCTTTGTCGACCGCTTGCGACACGAGCGGATCGGGAAAACGGAACTCCCCCTCGCGCCAGCCCAGCGCGACGACGCCCAGATAGACATCGCCCGCCAAGGCTCGGTTGAGACAGAGTTCGGCCCGGCAGGCCCGCGCGCGGGCTGCAAGGCTGCGATGATCGAAATAGCCAAAGTGCAGCGGTTTTTTCAGCTTGAACGCATGGGTTTTTGTCAGAAAAACGAAAGCCATGTGGGTTTCGATGACCTGTGTCACCCCGGGCATGGTGGACAGGAAATCCACCTTTTGCGTCAGAGTCGGGGGCTGTGTCGCCTTGGGCAACCCCGGCCTCACATCCACAGATGCCTTAACGATTTGCGCATCGCATGGGTGATCTGGTCATATTCGCCAAAGCTGATCTTGCGGCGCAACAGCGTAAAGACTGCAGAAACCGCGATGTCGGGATCCAGCAGCGGTTCATGGTCGAAAGCGCGTGTCACCCGCGCCAAAAAGTCGTCAACCGAGCGCGGATGGGCCGGCGTCTTGGCCGGCACCCAGCCTTCGAAGTAAAGGCCCCGGATCAGGATCGGCAGTTGCGCAGACAGATCGGCCGCCTCGTCCACGCTCAGAAAGTCGCGCAGGGCCTGCAATGTGGTGCGCAGCAACACAAAGGCCCGGCCCCGGTCGCTCCAGCCAAGATCGGCCTGCAGGACATTCAGCCATTCGGCCACGACCTGCGGCGCATGGTCGACCGAGGGGATGCCGGTGGTTTTCATGCAGCGTTCCTTCTTGCCGGGGGTGGGCGTGGTCTTTGAGAACTGTCGGCGAGCCGCAGAAACCGCTCATTGATGCCAGTCAATGAGCCGGGCCATCAGCGTGACGAGACTGTAGCGATGCAGATCTTTGACCTTTCCCCCTCGCTCACGCTGGGCCGGGCGGTGGCGCATCATGCCGGCTGTCCCTTGTCGCCCATGGAATTGCGCCCCTTTCGCGGGGGCCAGCACAAGGCGCGACCCTTGGTCAGCGTCAGGGGGCATGATGTCTTTGTTCTGTCCGCGCTTCATGGCAGCGAAGCTGCTCAGCGCGGAAAGGACAGTGAGGATCCCAGCGCGAATGTGCTTTCATGCAATGATCTCATGATCCGCTTGCTGTTCTTCATCGCCACCTGTCGTGACCATGGTGCGCGACGGGTGACGGCGGTGGTGCCCTGGTTGCCCTATGCCCGCAAGGACCGGGTGACAAAGGCGCGCGATCCGGTCAGCGCGCGCTATGTGGCGCAGCTGTTCGAAGCGGTTGGCACAAATGCGCTGTTGACGGTCGATGTCCACAACCTGGCCGCCTTTCAGAACGGCTTTCGGTGTCAGACGATCCATCTGGACACGGTGCGGCTTTTTGCAACCGAAATCGCGGCCCGCGTAACCGACCGGCCGCTAGTCGTGATGTCGCCCGACAGTGGCGGGGTCAAACGGGCCGAAGCCCTGCGGCAGGCGGTCGAAACGCTGTGCAATCGTCCCGTGGGTTTTGCCTTCATGGACAAGCACCGATCCTCGGGCCGGATCAGCGGCCTGCTTTTTGCGGGTGAGGTAAGCGGCTGCGATGTCTGGATCGTGGATGACATGATCGACAGCGGCGAGACGATGCTGCAGGCGGCACAGACTTGCCGTGATCGCGGCGCAGTGTCTGTGCATCTGGTTGCGACCCATGCGCTTGGCGGGGCAAAGGCGCTGGCCCGGCTCACCGCGCCCACGATCGACACAGTCACGATCACCGACAGCGCGACCGATCTGGACGGTTTGGCAGCCGAGGTCAGGCTGACAAAGCTGAGCGTGGCGGCGATGCTGGGCCAAAGCCTGCGGCGGATGCATGAGGGCGCGGCTGTAAGCCCAGTTTTGGACCCAACGGGGCTGCCCCCCTAACCCGACAGGCACCGACGCCTGCCAAGCTGGCCGGTCTGCTTGGCCCTTGGTCAGAAACACCCGCAGGCATTCTGCGTGCGGGTGCCAGCCTTGCCACCTGTCAGACCACCGAAAGCCGGTCGCGAACCTCGCGAATTCCGGGGGCGGCCCAGACGGCCTGTTCTGCCACCCGCCGCTCGGCCAGGCTGTGGACCTTGCCTTCAAGCGTCACGGCGCCGTCGGCAACCTCGACGCGGATGTTGTTCATGTCCAGTTCGGCCTGCCGCTTGAGCGCCCTTTCAATGCGGTCGCGCAGGTCGGCAGGCGTCGCCTTGGGCGTGATGATGATGTTGTTCGTCACACCCTTGACCCCCGACATGTCACGCACGGCCCGCGCCGCGGCCTCGCGCTGAAAGTTCCATTCGACTGCGCCGGTCAGGGTCAGCCAACCGCCCTGCACCTTGACCTTGACCGCATCGGCCGGAAGGGTTGTGCTCCAGCGCAGCACATCCAGAACGCGGCGGGCGATTTCATCGTCGGCGGTCAAATGGGTGCCGGCCGGACGCACCTCGATCTCTTGGGCAATTGCCTTTACTCCACGAATGGCGATGGCAATATCTTCAGCCTTCATCTTTTCGAAATAGGTCGGCACATGGCCGCTCAGGGTAACCACCCCATTGTCGACCGAAACCCCGATGCTGGCGGCATCGATGCTGGGATCGAACTCCAGCGCGTCCAGTATGGTCTGCTTTAGCTTCATGTCGGTCATCTCGCGTCCTCCGGTTGCAGACATGCGGGGCCTTGGACCCCCATGCCCGAACATGAAAGCAGTCGCGGCCGGGTGCATTGATGCCCGGCAACGGTTGAGCACGGACAGAAAGATGGCTTGGGTCTTTGATCCCCTGCCCTGCCGAAATGGAAAAATGGGGCTGCAGATCATGCAGCCCCATCATGCCGATCCAGAAACGTGCCATGGCCAAGTCAGGTCGACTTCACCTCGATCTTGCGTTCCTGCTGCCGGGCTGCGGCCGATTTCGGCAAACTCACCTTCAAGACGCCATTTTCAAACCGGGCGTCGATCCTTGCGGTATCGACCGATGCCGGAACCCGAAACGACCGCTGGAAAGAGCCGAAACTGCGCTCGCGCACATGGTAGTCATCGGCATCCTCACTGCGCTCGGCCGATTTCTCGCCCTTGATCGTCATCAACCCATCAGAAAGCTTGACCTCAATCTGATCATGGGCAAGGCCGGGCAGCTCGGCCTGCAACTCGTAGCCGTCATTGCGTTCGATGAGATCGACGGCAGGAATTTCCATGCCCAGATCAGGCCAGGAGGGCGCGGCATAGGGGCTGCGACGCGGCCAGCCAAGCCGCAGGTCGGGCCAGTCGAAATCGCTCAGCAAACGGTCGATCTGGTGGCGCAAGGACCGCAGCGGCTCCCATTCGGTAGCCTGCGCAGGCAAGGTGTCGCGCTTGACGGTAACTTCGGTTTTCGGCTCGGCCATCGGGGTTTTCCTTCCTAAGGGGGATACGGGTGCCGACATCCTAAAGGGGCTTGGTCAGCCGGGTCATTGATTGCCGTCATCACCCGCCTGTGGTCCGGCCTGTTCAAACCACCACCCCGCCAGTTGATGGTGGTCAATGCCAGAGCTTGGCCGCCAACCGAGGATTCCAAGGATAAAGCAGCGCCGGAGGTAGCCATGTGGAGCGTTCTTCTTTCAGGGTTTCTGAACCGGATCATTCGCGAGGGGCAGCTTGTCCTGCGCTTTGGTGATGGGGTCGAGCGCCGGTTCGGTCGCGCAAATGGACCGATCATCCGGGTGCATCTGCGCGACGCTGCCACGGCACGACGGCTGGTGCTTGATCCAGAGTTGGCGCTGGGGGAATGTTACATGGAAGGCGCGCTTTCCATTGAAGGCGACGATGTGCAGGGGCTTTTGGCTTTGGTCACCCGCAACGTCGCCGATCGGGTCGACATGACGCTACCCGCCCGCACGATGGGCATGCTGCGCCAGTGGCGGCGGCGGCTGGATCAGGCCAACCCCGCCGGGCGCGCGCAGCGCAATGTGGCGCATCATTATGATTTGACGCCAGAAATCTATGATCTCTTTCTGGACGCCGACCGGCAGTATTCCTGCGCCTATTTCACTGATCCGGGCCAGACCCTTGAAGCCGCACAACAGGCCAAGACGACGCATATCGCGCGCAAGCTTCTGATTGCACCGGGGATGCGGGTTCTGGACATCGGTTGTGGCTGGGGCGGGCTGGCGCTGTCGCTGGCGCGCGACCATGGCGCAGAGGTGACGGGCATCACGCTTTCGCACGAACAGTTGGAGATCGCCCGGTCCCGGGCTGCGGCGGCGGGTCTTTCCGGCCGCGTCCGGTTCGAGCTGATGGATTATCGGGCAATCACCGGCCAGTTCGACCGCATCGTGTCGGTGGGCATGTTCGAACATGTCGGCGCGCCAAATTTCCTGAGCTATTTCAGAACGGTGCGGGCGCGTCTGGTCGAGGATGGGGTTGCCTTGATCCATAGCATCGGCCGGACGGCACCACCCAAGGCCACAAACCCCTGGATCGCGAAGTACATCTTTCCCGGCGGATATGTCCCCTCGCTTTCCGAGGCCCTGAGGGCCATCGAAGAAAGCGGGCTGAGGATCGGCGACGTCGAATGTCTGCGACTGCATTACGCGCTGACGCTGCGCCACTGGTTTGACCGGTTCAGCGCAAAGTCTGCGCGCGCAGAGGCGCTGAAGGATCGCCAGTTCGTGCGGATGTGGCGGTTCTATCTTGCCGCTTGCGAACAGACCTTTCGCCATGGGCCGCAGGATGTGTTTCAGCTTCAGCTGTGCCGCCGCGCCGATGCCGTGCCGATCACCCGGGATTATCTTTACCCTGCCCGCGTCGAACCGGCCCTGCGCGCGGCGGAATGACGGGCTTGCCGCACACCTTTCCGCGCCGGCCGGCTAGCGCCCGCCCTCTTGCAACAGCCGGGCGTGGAGTGCGATCCGGCGGCGGATATCGTTGGCGCGATCCTCTTGCGCAGGGGTGCGGGGCATTGCGTCCGGCCCGGCCGGCCGTCGCGGAAAGCCTGGGCCAAAAGACCCCGGCCCGGGAAAGGCCCGATGCGTGGGGGGTGTGTTGAAAAACTGCAGAAGGCTAAGGTATTTCACCAGATCGCTGACGCTGAGCACGCCCACAACCTTGCCTGCCCGTGCCACGGCAAGCTTGTTGCGCCCGGTGCGCGCCATGTGCTGCAAAACCATGTCCGAGCTTGCATCCGGCGCGATGGTGTTCATCGGGCTTGTGGCCTCCATCACCTGACGGACGGGCGTGTTATCCCAAAGACCCCGGTCCACCCGGCGGATGGCCGCCGCATCGACCACGCCCAAAAGCTGATCGCCCTGCACGACGGGCAGAAAGGAATGGCCCTTGGGCAGCATGATTTGCGCAACCACGTCCGAAAGGCGCGTCTCGGGGCCCGTGGTGACGGGGCCGGGGGACATGACGCTTGCCACGGTCCGCCCGCCAAGATGCCAACGCAGGTTGGCGTCGAACCGGACCGCCTGGGCCGCGCCCATCAGGAAGATTCCGATCAGCACCAGCCATAACCCCATGCCATCGCCCGAGGCAAACAGCGCAGTCAGGCCGAAGATCACCAGAAACCAGGCAAAACCAATGCCCAGCGCCGCACCGATCATCGTTGCGCGATAGCCGTCGCCAGTGAAGTGCCAGATGACCGCTTTCAGGATCCGCCCCCCGTCCAAAGGCAGCGCTGGGACCAGATTGAACACCAGAACCGTCAGATTGAGCATCATCAGATGGTCGAACACGACCCGCAGGGCCAGCGCCTGCGGATATGGTGCGAGAGCTGCAGCCGCGCCTGCGCAAAGCCCGACAATGGCCAGCGTCGCCAAGGGGCCGGCAAGCGCGATCCAGAACTCCGACCGGGGGGATCTGGGTTCATCGGACAACTCGGCAATGCCGCCAAAGATGAATAGCGTGATCGCCTGAACCGGCACCCCGAAGCGCTGGCTGACGATGGAATGGGCAAGCTCATGCACCACAAGGGCCGCAAAGAAACCCAAGGTCGTTGCGATGGCCATCACAAGATAGGTCGTTCCCTGAAGCCCCGGGGCCGTATCGGGAAAGGCTGTGGCCGCGAAGCTCCAGATCATCAGGGCGGCGATGAAAAGCCAGCTTGCATCGATCTGGACATCGATACCGGAAATTCGCGCCACCCGCACCCGTTGACTGGTCATGATAAGCCTTTCTGACTGCGGAACCGGGAGGATGCGGCAAAAGTCGCAGCCGCAGGCGATCCCGCTTAACCGTGATGATCGGCCACGGCGTTGACGACCTCGCCCAGCAATTGCCGTGGCATGGCATCGGCAATGTCGCCGAGGCTTAGCATGCCGACCAGCCGCTTCTTCTCGTCGATCACCGGCAGGCGGCGGATCTGCTTTTGCTCCATCAGATGGGTGGCGTCTTCGACGGTCTGGGTGGTCAGGCACCAGATGATCCCGGCGGTCATCACTTGTTCGGCGGTGGTCTGGGCCGGGTCGCGCCCTTCGCCCAGCACCCGAAGCGCCAGATCCCGATCCGTCACCATGCCGATCAGCCGGTCATCGCGGCCGACGGGCAGCGCGCCGATATCGGCCGCTTTCATCCGGCGGGCGATTTCTGGAACCGGGGTCGCGGCCTCAACCCATTCGGCCGGGGCGTGCATGATCTTGGAGATTTGCATCAGATTTCCTTTCAGTTCTGCAAGGCAGCCGACAGGACCAACGGAACCATGGAACGGGTTCGCAACGGGGGCCGATTGGCGGCAGGCATGGATTTGATGAGGTGATCCTGCGCGGCTTGGCGCGGGGGCTCATTGATGGTCATCAAGACCCCCCTCAGGCCCCTTACCCTGCAAAACCACCTGTCCCGATCCTGAAAACCTGGCGGCGTCGGTTCGGGCGGTGTTTCGGGCACCGGGCTGGGCAGCCCATCCGGGGGCGGGGCTTCGGGCAGTTCGCTGGGGAACTCCGGCGGTGGCCCAAGGGGCTGCTCTTGCGGCACCTCGCTTGGCGGCAGCGCGGGCACTTCGCGGGGCGGGGCCAGACGGAATGGCGGGCGCTGAAGCCCACGAGGACTGTGTTGAAGGGTGCCACGCTGCATGAAATCCAGTCCTTCGCCTGCATCCGGTAGACTGTGAAAACCATGAGGCGCCCGCGCATTGACCACGGTCATTGAAGCAAGGCCCGCTTGGCGCGACTGATCTGATGGCCGCTGTGTCGAGGGCTTGAGCCTTGTCGGCATGGGGGTGGCGCTGCAGGGCCTGTCGCGTCGCCTTTCGCAGCATGTGTTGTTCCTGTGCGCCGTCACAACCAACTGGCGGGTTGACCGTCAGTCGCCTTGAACCGGCGAAACGGCTTTCGCTTTTCAATCGTCCAGATCGGGGCTCTTTGGCCGCTCGCCCTTGCCCTCTCGCGCCCGATGGCGCGGCCGAAAGCGGCCACTCACGTTCAAGAAAGGTTTGCCCATGACGCACAAAGAAGTCCCGGCCAGAAAAGGAACCGGATCTGATGCCACGCCGCACGGCAAGCTTGGCCCCTATCCGGCCTTCACGGTCACAGCACTGGCGGGGCTTGGTCTGAACGACCAGGAGATTGCACGTTATCTCGGCATCGGAAGAGACGAGGTGCGCGCCCTGCGCCTTGATCGAACACCGGAACTGACGCTTGTCGGCACGACGCTTGTGCCACATGGGGGAAGGGCACCAGCGCTGCGGAGTGTTTCCTGCGCAAAATCAACACCCCGTTGACCCGCCTGGCCCGACCACTGACCGTTTGACGGCGTGAAATCATCACTAAGATACCTGACGAAACCCCTATTGATAGGTCAATCGGCCGAAAGCACCGGGCTATACTGGATAGCGGTTGAGGAACCTGCACGTCCCGCGCCTTGCAACGTGCATGAACCGCAAGAAACGTGATCGCGCCAGTCAGACAGGGCTTTTGAAAATCAACGGGGCCGCCGATGCAGCGCGCACAAAACACAAGCTCTCCGATCATCGGTGCATCGGTCGCGGCCAAACGGCTGCGGATGACAGTTGAAATGGTGGCACCGTCGAATTCCGCGGTGCTGATCATGGGACAAACTGGCGCCGGCAAGGAACTGGTGGCGCAAGAGGTGCATCGCCTGAGCGGTCGCAGCGGCGAGTTGATCGCACTGAACTGCGCGGCGATCCCAAGCGAACTGCTTGAAAGCGAATTGTTCGGCTATGAGCGCGGAGCTTTCACCGGCGCGGACAAGATGCGCGTCGGACGGTTCGAGCAATCCTCGGGTGGCACACTGTTTCTTGATGAGATCGGGGACATGCCGCTTGCCCTGCAGGCCAAGCTCTTGCGGGCGCTGGAAGAGCAGACCATTCGCCGTCTGGGGGGAAACAAGGATATCTTCCTTGATTTGCGCATCGTTTGTGCCACGCACAAGGATCTGAACCAGATGGTCGATCGAGGGGAATTCCGCGCCGACCTTTTCTACCGGCTTGCAGTTTTTCCGATTTCCGTGCCATCGCTGGCCGAACGGCTGGACGACGTGCCTTTGCTTCTGAAAACCCTTTCTGCAGAATATGCGGCCCGCAATCCGGCTGTAACCGAACCGGTCTTTACCGATTCCGCCCTGGCCGTTCTGAGAAAGCACAGCTGGCCCGGAAACATCCGCGAATTGCGCAATGTGATCGAACGCGCCTTTGTCATGTTTTCCGGCAAGGAGGTTCAGGCCGAGCATGTGCGGGACAATCTCTTGCGCCTGCGGATCCCGGACAGCCTTCTGATCGATGATCGCGACACGCTTTGGGAAGAGACCTCAGACCTTGGCGGCACGGACGACTTTGCCACGACGCCCGAATTTGCCCTCCCGCCAGACCCCGATACGTTCCGGCTTTGGTTCAAGCATTTCCAGTCTGTCGATTTGCGCCGCTATCTGCGCGACATCGAAGTCGTCTTCATCGAATCCGCGCTTGAAGCCAATGACATGCTGGTCAGCCGCGCCTCCGATGCGCTTGGCCTTCGCAGGACCACCCTGATCGAGAAGATGAAGAAATTCGGGATCGAACGGTCTGAAATCAAGTAAGGCCAGACACGCGCCGAGGCGTCATTCCTTTTTCCACGCCTCGACCATATTCGTCAGATAGGTTCCGGTGGATTTCAACCGGGTGATCTGCTGCTCCATCACCGTGAACTTCGTGCGGTAGAGGTCGGCCAACAGCTCTTCCTTTGCCGAAAGATCGCTCAGGGCATCGTCCTGGCTCAGTGCTGTTTCGGCAAAGCTCGTCTCGACCCGACCAAAATCGCCGGTCTTGGCCAAAATGGCCGTGATGTAATCGCTCATCCGGTCAAAGGCAGACTGCCCGAAGTAGAGCTTTGAACTTCCGGGGCTTGCATCGGTGACATCAATCGAAATCCCCTTGAACGCGCCGGTGATCGCGTAAAAGGTCTGCCGCCCGTTCACGGCGCGTGGGATCAGCGCCGAACCGTTCAAGGTGGCCGTGCTTGCATTCGTATAGATGAGGTCATGGGCGCCAGCGGGCGGATCTGCGGTGGCGCTGACTGTCACGCCAATCGCTGAGTCGCTGCTTTGGGCGAGATTGGCAAAGATCGCCCGATACCCGGCCGGATTGGCGGCAAAAGCCGCCGCGAACTTTGCGCTGTCAATCGAGAAGGTTCCGTCACGCTCGGTCTGGACGCCATAGCTGCCAAGATAGACAGGCTCTTCGCCAAACCCCTGGATCGGCGTTGTGGTCAAGCTCGACAACTGGCGCAGGATGGCCCCCATGGTGACATCGCCCGCCAGAGGGCCGCCGCTTTGCCCGTTTACACCGCGCTGTGTTGCGGTCTTGACCGCTCCAATCAAGCCGTTCAGTTTTTCAAGGTAGGCCGCAAGCTCTCCTTCGGCAAAACTTGCGTCTTCGATCACGCCGACCGTTGCCGGTTCCTGGGTCACAGCGTTCAGATCAAGAACGACGCCGGGGACAAGATCGGTGATCGAATTCGACCGCCGTTCAAGCGCAATGCCATTATAGGTAAGCCGCGCATTCTGCGCCGAAAGCACTTGCTGGCTGTTCGCAGCGCTGTTGTCGAATGCCGCCAAGCCGGGATCACTGGCCGTAATGCGAAGCGCGTTGTCGACGCCAGGATCGGCCACCACAACCAGCGAGTAATTGTCCACGCCCTTGGCGACAACGCGGGCAGACACCCCATCAAGGGCATCAAGTTTGGTCGCAAGCGCGGTCAACGTGCCGCCGGGCGGCGCAAAGGACACCGTCTGGTCTGCACGGGTGCCGGATGCCTGAAAGCCGCCCTGGGACCATGTGCCGAACTGGATCGCCAGACTGCCGCTTGCAACTGCGGCGTTTGCCGATGTGAAACCCGAAAACTCCAGAACCTGCCCGCGCGCCAATTGATCCACGGAAACCAGATCTTTTGCGACCCGCAGGGCAGAGTAATCGCTCACCCGCACAGATACGGCTGTGGAGGTTGAATAGGCGTCGGACGCCACGCCCGCATTGGGCGTCTTCAGCACGGTCTGAAAGTCGTCAAATGCAGATCGAAGCTTTGCCAACTCGGAGATCGACAGCTCGGTGGCATCCTGCTTCTTGCTGATGAGGTTCCGTTTTGGCACGACCTCTGCCTGCACAAGTGCATCAACAAGCTGGGTGATGTTCATCCCAGACCCTTTGTTGTTGATGGCGCTCAGGTAATCTATGGTCATGATCCCACCGTCGTCTTCATGTTGTAACGACCGCAACGGGCCATTCCGTTAGCCGCCCTGGTCAAAGTCGATCTCGATCACGATGCGACGGTTCTCTTCCCGTCCCTCGGGCGTGTCGTTTGAAGCAACCGGCTGCGTTTCTCCATAGCTGACGGCTTTCATACGGGCGGCGCTGACCAGTCCGGTATCCTGAATGGCCTGGACAATCGACGAGGCGCGGGCAGCAGCAAGATCCCAGTTGTCCCGATAGAGGGTGTTCGAAATCGGCACGTCATCGGTGTGGCCTGAAACCGTGATCGTCGCTGTCTCACCCATGGAAACCGCAGCGATCCGGTTCATGATTTCGCGTGCTTGTTCGGTGATTTCGGCCTTGCCCGAGGCAAATGCCCCGCCTGCGCCAACCGTGACAATGACCTTGCCTTCCTTGCGTTCGACTTCGACAAGACCTTGCTGGGCCTGATCCTGCAATGCGGCTTGCAGTTGGTTTTCGGCAATCCCGGCGGCCTCGGCAGCAGCGAGCGCTGTTGCCTGATTTGCGGCGTTGGTGGGGTCTTGGGATTGGCCCGCATTATCGGCAGCCTCATTCGCCGCTGCGGCGAGCTTCTCCAGTTCCTGTTCAAGACCGCCAAAAAGCACTTCCTGATCGGCCTGCCCGGTGGCTTGGCGCGCCTCTGCCAAAGCGGCAAGCGTTTCCTGGATCAGGCTTGGCAATTCGGTTTCAGTCGTCTCTTGCGAGGGGAAATTGATGACCACATTCTCGCCGGCCATCTCAACCTCGACTTCGCCGGATTGAATGGCATCCTGCAAGGCGCTTGCCAGTTGATCCCCGGTCATGGCTTGACCAGAGGTTGCCTGCTCACCCGTGTCTGCCTTTTCGCCGCCCTGCCCTTCGGTTGCCCCATCGGTGGATTTTTCATCCCCCGCAACCGCATCTTCCGACTTGGTCTTTACTTCAACCTCGGGCAATTCCTGTTCCGTGGTCTGCTGGGTCAACTCATTGGTGACCGAGGGGCTTGGCGATGGGCTGAATTCCATTGAAATGACGGTCGTGCCCTTCGGCTGCTCTACAACCGGCACGATCCGTTGAACACCGAAGGCATTGTTCAGAGATCCCGAGATCTGCTTGAACTTTGGCGTGTTGAATTCCGCGAAAGACAGGATAAGCACGAAGAAGGCCATGAGAAGTGTGGCCATGTCCGCAAATGTCGCCATCCAGGCCGGCGCGCCGACCGGCGGACACTTTGGACATTCCTCGTCTTCCGGTTCCTCTTCAACCTCGACTGCTGCCGCCATGATGACGCTCTCCTGCTAGATGCGCCGATCAGGCTGCGGCGGCCAATTTGGCCTGAAGTTTCGGCGGCAGGTTGGCCGCCATTTGATCCTGGATATTGCGCGGGCTTTCCGTTCTGGCAATTCCGCGCAGCCCTTCGATGACCATCTCGCGATAGGTAACCTCATAGGCTGTGTAGTTTTCAAGCTTCACAAGCATTGGCATAAAAAGCACGTTGGCCAAGAATGCGCCATAAAGTGTCGTCAGCAAGGCGACGGCCATCGCGGGGCCAATCGACTTCGGGTCCCCCATGTTACCGAGCATGAGAACAAGACCAATCAGTGTTCCGATCATCCCCATCGCAGGAGAAATGTCGATCCATGCTTTCACGCAACCTTGCTTGGCCTCGTGTCGCGACTTCATGGCCTTGATTTCCATACTCAATTGCTTGACCAACTTTGTCTCATCGGCGCCATCCACGAGCATCTGAAGGCCCTTCTCAAAGAACTTGTCTGGAACGGCTTGCCCCTCTAACGCCATCATTCCGTCCTTGCGAGCAATAGCGGCCAATTCAACCATCCGCTCGATAAGCACATCCATTTTTTTTACTGGCGGCAAGAACGCCTTACCCATTGCGCTAAAACTGCCAAGAAAAGTTGGCAATGGTGCAGTATACATCACCCCAAAGAACGTTCCGCCCATGACGATCAAGATCGATGGAACGTCAATGAAAGGCCCGAGTGAGCCACCACCAGCGAAGAGAGATCCGAGAATCATCCCAATCGCACCCAACAATCCGATCACAGATGCCAGATCCATTACATGTCATCCCTTGGCTTTGCTTGACAGGAAGCTTTCAAATATCGGGCCATCTTATCCGAGTCGCCCTGAAAGAACATGAAACAATTTGGCAGAAATATTGCATATCGTTTACAACAGGCAGGTCACTGCTATCCTTTGGAGAGGTCAGATGGCACATAAGGCCGAGCTGGCGGAAATCAGGATCGCGGCTGATCGAACACAGGTGTCGTTTATATCAAGAGGTCCGAATGATGCACGTCCGCGCCGGCCTACTCTGCATTTCGGCAGTCATCGGCTTTTCCGAGCGGTCGGTTGCCGAGCAATCGGTGTTTTACGAAAAAGGCCATTTGGTTCAGGACCTGTCACGGGGACTTGAATGGATGCGGTGTTCGGTGGGGCAACGGTGGTCTCTGGAGGGTGAAACCTGCACGGGGAATGCAGTGCAATTGAACCATGAAGAGATCGAACAGATCATCCTTCAGGCTGATGAGCAATTGGGGCCGGGATGGCGACTTCCGACGACCGAAGAGCTTGAATCCTTGCTTTGCACTGAGTGTCCGCCGCCCAAGATTGACCCGATCCTGTTTCCCGCGACCGAGCCCATGCCTTATTGGACTGGTGACAGGAACTTTTTCGCACCGCGGAACTACTGGAGCGTCAATTTCATGACGGGTTTCACTTATGGCAGATTCTTCCCCTATCAACAGCAGATGGTGCGGCTTGTAAGGGATCGCCGCGCGGGCACGACGATCGGGGACTGAGCCGTGTTGAGAAACCCGATTCAGGGGGCTGGCGCGGCATGGATTGGGCCTTATAAGATCGCAGTATCACCAAGCCGGAATTCGGCAATGACAGGGACCGACAGATGAGCCACTCCCGCGATTTGGTTCCAGTTCCCAAAGGGGAATTGGTGCCCGTAAAATCCGGCGATATCGGCGCGGTCAAGCGCGCGACGGGCTCTGTTGATCCGTTGAAACTGGTACCGGAAACGCTTCGTCTTCACGATCGTGAGGAGGTCCGGAATTTTCTTCCCGATATTCTGGGGCGCGCTCTGGCGCGCATCTGGATTGACACACCCTTTGCGGATCTTTTCTCACGCGACCCGAAAGCCGCGCTTGAGGCGGCAGGTGTTTTCCTGCCCGACAATGTTTCAATCGAGTTTTCCAAAGGCGCGCAGGATCGCCCGAAAATCATCGTCTTTGAACAGCAACCCGGATCAAAATTCAAATTGCGGGTCTTTTATCTTCAACTGGTCATGATGGCGGGAAAATGAAGCTGCCGTGGATCGCCGTCTGTCTTGTCTGCGCCACCGCCCCGGCGGCGGCCCAAGATGACACGGTGCCAAGCCAGGCGGTTGTGGAAACGCCCGTCCCTGAAACCCAGTTGAGCAGCAGCGATCTGGCCTTCAACGAAGCGGTTCAGGCCGTACGGGACAAGAACTTTCGGCGCGCCATCGAGTTGTTTCTGCCCCTTGCCGAAGACGGCGCAGCTGATGCGCAGTTCAATCTGGCGGTTCTGTTGCGGCTGGGCCGCGGGCGCCCCCAGAATTTTGGCGAGGCCTATTTCTGGGCCGCAATGTCCGCCCTTGGCGGCGAAGAGCGGGCCCTTGAGCTTGTTGATGAGCTGAACGGGATCCTGCCGGAAAAGGAACGCGAAACGATTGTCAAATCGCTGACCGACCGGCTGACCAAGCAGATCGAGAGCGGAGATGACGGCGCGCCCGAAAAACTGGCGCGCGTCCATGCCGACTTTGCGGTATCACCAGATCTGGAAAGCGCCTTTATCTGGTTTTCGATCTGTCACGCCCTTGGCAAGCCGGAATGTCAGGATGGCATGGATCGCGTGGCCGAGGACATGCCGGCAGAAACCATCGTAAAGCTGCAGGCGCAGGCCGCAGAGGTTTTTGAACAATCAGCCTTTTCAAGACCCTAGTTGTTCACGCTCTGATTAAGGTAACTTCCGAACTCGGCCATCGTTGCAAGACGACGGGCAAGCTCAAGATTGAGCTTTTCGTGCCGTGCAATCAACTGCTTGAGCATCTCTGTCTGGTCAAGTCCAACGGGCTCTAACTGACGCGCCCTTTCCAAGGCGGTCAGCAATCGTCGTAGATCATCTTCAACGCCCGCAAGCGCGGCCGGGTCGGTCAACTGTCCTTCGAGGCGAGAGATGGTGTCTGCAAGCTCTGAGAGAAGCCCCGCCATGGGTGCTGCATTCTCACAGTCAGCCGATGCCATTACTTCCGCATCTCAAGATAGTTTTCGAACAACTTGCTCGAAATCCGGTCGAGGTCGATCGGATATGTCCCTTTGGCGATGGCTTCCTTGATCCGACCGACGGCTTCGATGTCCAGCGGTGGCTTTTCGGCCATGTCCTTGACCTGCGCCTTGGACGACAGGATGCTCACGTCCGACGACCCCGCGGCGTGTTGCGCTGCGGGAGCTTCGAGTGTCTTGCGCTTTGCCTGAGACCGAAGCTCCAGTGAGGCTTGGCTTAGGCTTTGTTGCGCTGAGGTTTTGATAAGATCAACCATGATAACCTCCTTCCATACCGTATAACGACGGAGTTTCAGTTCATGTTAGCTGAAACGGAGATTTTATTTTCGTCCGACACGATGCCTTGCAACACCTTGTTCGAACTTGCATTTCTGACCGAGATCATATCGCCAAGCGCACCATTTTCAAGAGAAATTCCAGAAGAGGCCACGGTTATTCCGCCAGTATCCATTTCAATGGAAACCCGGCCCCCTTCTTTTACGGCCCAGTCCGGTTGCAGGTGGCGTTCCCGCACCGGAACACCTGCGGCGACGTTCGAGGTCAATCGGCGACCGGCAACCTTTGCGGGGTCAAGGAAGTGGCCCTCTGCGGGTGCACGATCAAAAGGCGCAAGCTCCAACATGTCTGCGGTGATCAGTTGGCCCTTCCGGGCCGCCTGGCGCAAGACGACAGCTGCAATCGCTCCGGCACTCTCGCCTCCACCCGCCACAGCCGCATCATCCCCCCAGATTTGCCCCTCGGTCCTTAGCATGATCGTCCAGGGGATAGGCGCAGAACAAGTGACCGCGACCGTATCCCAGCGGTTTTCGACGCGCGGGGCAATGTCAAGCGCGGCATCGCAGGGGAAGAAGCGCCGCTCGGCCGAGACGATCGGCGCAGCGGCGATGCCTGCCTGCTTCAGCGCCGTTTCCACCTGAACCGCCACGTCTGCCCCGGTAAGCGCAGGTCCGGTGGCAAGTGCCCCGCTCGGAAGCAGCGCGATGCAGGCAAGCGGGGCCAGCCCCACATCCCGCCGGCGCGGCAGGAATTCTGCAACCCGCTTTATCATGAGACAGGCTTTCGCCATCATGGCACACCGTCCATGAAGCGCGCGGGCACACCGTCCAGACTTTTGGGGTCGACCATCGGGTCGATCGTGGTCAACACCGCGCGGTTGGACGACAACTCGCTGATCCGGAACAGCAGGAAGGGCTGATCGCCCCGATCGGTATAGGCCAGCATGTTCCTGGTCAGCCCGTCCTGGGCCCCAAGGGGCACGATCAGCTTGCCGCCCGCATAAGCCAGATGTGCCACCAGGGGTTGACAGCGCATGGCCCCCAGAAAGGCATCGAACTCAGCGGCAACGCCTTCCAGCAGGTTCGTGGTCAGTTTCTGGCGATCCTTGCGCAGAAACTGGTTGAGAGAACGGATCGGCAGGCCGGTGCCAAGATGAACCTTCCGCTCGATCCGCAGATGCGACTTTTCCACCTGCGATGTCGCGTCAGACAGGTGAAGCTCGAGCGTCATCAACAGGCTTTGGCCGGCATGATCGCCGCCGACAAGATCAAGCACCAGGTCCGAAGAGATCACCAGACCCTGAACCGCGTTCCCAGCCGCAGGGGCTGCGCGGCCCTGGGTTAGCGACGCGTAATCCATATCCTGTGCGACACGCGCCACCTGCGCGCGTTGGTGTCCAACCGCCGTTGACCGGGCGAGCTTGCCGTTTCGGGCTTTCAGAAACGTATCCTGCACCGCCTTCGCGACATCAGGGCCAAAGCTTTCCATCCAAACCGGCGCGGTCGGCTTGGTCGAGAGCCGGGGCAGATAGACGGTCGCGGCGATGGGGGGGCGCTGACTGCAGGGATCAATGTCGGCAGGCTCTCCGACAAAAGCCTCGACCTTCACGCGATAGTAGTCTCCGCTCTTGCCCTCGGACAGGATGGAATAGCCCAGGATGCGGGACGAGGGGCGCACGACAAGTTGGTCGGCGGTCAGGATCGAACTGGCACTGGCGGCAAAGCCGTTGACATCGACGCCTGCGGACAGGGCCGCCTCGATCAGCGCCTCTTGTAACGCTCGCCGCCGCGTGACTTCCGCGCCAAGCCCGGATTCCACGGCCTGCCCCGTCCCCTGAACCCGACGCAGCTCTGCTACCGCGGGCAATGCCATCGCCGCAGCCAAAATCAATGCCAGGATAAAGGGGAAAGCGCGGGCCGCCATCGGCAATCTCAGCTCCGTGCGCGCCGCGCCGCCTTGAGCATATGGGCGATCAACTCATGATCGACCTCAAGCACGACTTCATAGACATCGGCCGATTGCGGTTCGATCTTCACGGTTCTGGCCCCCCGGATTACGCCGGAAACGGTCGCACGCAGCGTGTCGGACTGCACAACCGCCTCAGCAATCGTGGTGCGACCATCCACCTGCAGGCCGTGGATCTGTTCGGCCAAGGACCGCATTGCATCCATCCGCGCGGCCCGAATGGCCATCAGGCTTTTGTGCGCCTTGTTGCGGCCGGGCTGCACTGAAATCACGGCATAGCCGATACCTTGCAAGGGCGGTGAAGCCGCAGCTTTTGAGGCCGGCGGCGGCGACAGGACATCAAGCGCACGCTTGGTCGCGGTCAATTGCTGCGCCGCCGTGGGCTGCGACGAAGAGGGCGCCACACAGCCCGGAAGAAGGACAAGGCCAAAAGCCAAGGCAAGCAGATAAGGTCTGGTCAAAGGCGCAACTCCTGTTCTCTGGGGCCCGGGCCATCAGCCGCTGAAACGGGTCGGCGCAGAGTTGCAGGATTCGTGCCAGATGAAGGAGCCCGGACCGCAGGTCGATTGGCATGTTTATTGCCTCTCTTTACGGCAGTCGGTTTTCAAGGTGACGGAGATGGGCGCTTTGTGCTGCCAAGACACGAGAAGGTGCCCGTTTCCATATCAAAATCTGTGCTTTTGCGAATTCTGACAATCCGGGGGTGTCATGGAATTGACGGGGCTTCTGAATCGGTTCGGCGATCTGCGCGGGTCGCTGCAAGGCGCTGCTTTGCCAATCGGGATCCTGGCCCTGATTGCGATGATGGTCCTGCCGCTTCCTGCACTGCTGATCGACACATTCTTTGTCTTCAACATCCTGCTGTCGCTCTTGATCCTGATGGTCGCGATGCACGCCCATCGCCCGCTCGACTTTTCATCCTTTCCGAACCTTCTGCTGATTGCCACGATCCTGCGCCTTGCGCTTAACGTGGCGTCGACCCGGATCATCCTGACCGATGGGCATAACGGCCCCGATGCGGCGGGGCATGTCATCAAGGCCTTTGGCGATTTCGTGGTGTCGGGAAACTATGCGGTCGGGATTTTTGTTTTCATCATTCTGGTCATCATCAATCTGGTGGTGATTACCAAGGGTTCGGGCCGTGTGTCCGAGGTGTCGGCGCGCTTCACGCTTGATGCGATGCCGGGCAAGCAAATGGCCATTGATGCCGATCTGAACGCCGGAATTCTGACACCGGATGAGGCCACGGCCCGCCGCAAGGAAATCGCGGAAGAGGCAGAGTTCTACGGCTCTATGGATGGTGCATCGAAATTCGTCAAGGGTGACGCACTGGCCGGCATTCTGATCCTGGTGATCAACGTGATCGGCGGGCTGATCATCGGGGTTGCCCAACACGGCCTGTCGTTGAGCGATGCCGCCGAAATCTATGTCCTTCTGGCGATCGGGGACGGGCTGGTGGCGCAGATCCCTTCGCTTTTGCTCTCGATTGCGACCGCCATCATCGTGACGCGCGTATCGTCTGCCAAGGACATGGCGGGCCACATCGGAGATCAGGTCGGCCTGTCGCGAGCCTGGCTTCCGACGGCGGCAGTCGTCCTGACGATCGGGCTTGTTCCGGGGATGCCGAACGGTCTTTTCCTGTTGTTTGCCGCCCTCGCGGCGGGCATCGCCTATGTGCTGTATCAAAGGGAAAGCATCGCCCCTGATGACGCAGCCGAGGAGCCCGAGGTGGACAAGGCGGGCAGCCCTGACATCATTACACTGGAAGATGTCACGGATTACTCGCCCATTTCGGTGCAGCTTGGCTACGGCCTCATCCCCTTGGTGGACGAGGACCGGGGCGGACAACTGACCAAGCGCATCACCTCGATCCGGCGCGATGTATCCCGCACCATGGGTTTTGTGGTGCCAGGTGTCCGGATCCGCGATGATCTGGCGCTGCGTCCCAATCAATACCGAATTCGGATCGGTCAGACGATTGTGGGCGACGATGAGGTTTATCCTGATCGCAAGCTGGCGATCCCTGACAGCAAGTCTGTGGTCAAGATCGAAGGGATCGAAGCCAAGGACCCGTCTTTTGGCGTTGATGCCGTCTGGATCAGGCCAAATCAACAGGCGCAGGCCGAAGCGCTGCACTATGTGGTCATTGAACCGACCAGCGTGATTGCCACCCATCTCAGCCAGATCCTTTTGAAACATGCGGCAGATCTGGTCGGTCAGGATGATGTGCAGTTCATCCTCGACAATCTGGCCAAATCCTTCCCGCAACTGGTTCAGTCGGTTGTCCCCAAGATCGTCTCCTTGCCGCTGATGACCGAAATTCTGCGCATTCTGCTGTCGGACGGCGTGCCGATTTCGGATATGCGTCGAATTCTGGAAGGGTTGGGCGGGTCAGCGGGCCGGGGCAAGACACCGGCTGAAATGGCCGAGGCCCTGCGCCCCGCCCTTGCGCCCCTTCTGATTCAGAAGGTGACATCACTGGGCCAGACGATGCCGGTCATCACACTGGCGCCCGAGTTGGAACAGCTCATCCTGCGGACCTTGCGCCAGTCGAACGAGGACGGGCTGATGCTTGACAACAAGCTGGCCGAAACGCTGATCCGTTCCATCAATGAGACGTCCGAGAACCTTGCCGCTGCCGGGCGACCCGCGATCTGTGTCGTGGCACCCCAGATCCGTCGGGTCTTCTCGAATTTCGTCAAGCCGCACGTGCCGCAGATCATTGTGCTGAGCTTCAATGAGCTGCCGGAAAACCGACATGTCGAAGTGGTGGCCTCGATCGGATCGACGGAAAGCCTCGTCGCTCCAGCGCCCCAGAAAGTGTGAGGTAACAGAACATGCCCACCATTACCGTAACGGCTCCCGACAGCTCTTTGGCGATGGATGAAATCATGCGTCGCCTTGGCGATGGTGCCTTCATTCTGTCGACGCGCAGTCAGGATGGACAGGTGGTCATCCGCGCCACCAATGATCCGCTGCCCGCGCGGAACGAGAAAGCCGAAAAGCCGGAAAAGTCGTCATTTGGAGAGCTGTTTTCAAAGGTCGGAACGCCAGAAGAGCATGTCATCCTGCATCGCCCGCGCGAAAATCCGCCCGCGCAGCCAACCGCTGCAAAGCAACTCGCGCCAGTCATCGGCACTCCGGCCTTGACCGGCTCTGGCGAGGATGATGTCGCGTCCGATCATGCTGCGGGCCTGGAAAACCTTGAAATCGCATTGCCCGGGTCCGATCCAGATGTGACCGATCACCGCCACGAGACCTCTAGCAAAGAGTTTCTGGAAAGCCTGTTCGCCCGCATCCGTGAGTTTGATGCCGGGCGTGAAGCGCGCAACACCGACCTGCGGCGCCGATTGGAAGGTGCGGTTGCAAGCGTTGCGGCGGCGCGCGCAGCCGCAGAATTCGCCGAAACCGAAGCACGCACGCTGGAAGCCGAACGCGACGGTCTCAAGGCAGATGTCCGCGAACTGAAAGCCGCCCTTGTGGCCGCCGAAGAGGCCAATCGCCGGGTCGCCGAGGCCAACGAACTGGTTGCGCTTGGGTTCAGGGCGGACCTTGTCGGACGGCTCACCGCAAAAGCTTCGGGCAATCGGCATCTTGACTTTGCAACCGGGCTTGCGCGCGAAATCGTCGCCGCCCAGTCGCAGGTCACCAGCCTTATTGATGGCGATGGTCTGGCAATTGTCGGCCCGACAGGTTCAGGCAAAAGCCACCTCGCCGCAAAATTTGCCGCCCTGATGCGCGTGGCCGCACCGGAAAAGCCGGTAAAGCTGATCTCGGTTCCCTATCAATTCGACAATATCACGCTTTCTAGCCTCGCGCTGCAAATGGGCATCGACCACGCCTATATGGAAGCAGAAGATCTCTCGGACCCGACCCGCTTTGATACTGGAACGCGGTTCATCATCGACATTAATCTGTCAAAGGATCTGATCCCGGATCTCAGATTGAATGATCCGGAAAATGACAAGCTTCCGGTTCTTGTCGCGATGCCGGCGGGTCAAAGTCCTGGCAGAATTGAACAGACACTTGGACATTATCAGGAAATTGCGTCACAGATCGTATTGACCAAGCTTGATGAGTATGAGTGCGATGCAGCGGAACTGTGTGCCTATGCAACATCGAGATTGCCGATAGGTTGGCTTTCGGGAACTCAGGAAATTGAAGGCACACTGAAAGAAGCCAGCGTTGATGTGTTCCGAGACTATGTGATCGAAATGCTTGGTGAACCAGAGACGACAGAGCTATCGCCGCCTTTGGCGGCAGAGTAGGACATCCCATGTCACAAACGATCACCATCGCAAGTGGAAAAGGTGGCGTCGGCAAAACCTCGATTGCCGTCAACCTTGCGTTGATGCTTCAGGGACTTGGAAATCGCACGACACTGATGGATGTCGACTTTGGCCTAGCCAATGCGCATATCATGCTGGGCGTAAATGCAAAGAGAACATTAAGCGATGTCTTGAGCAATGGCGCTTCGATCGAAGACGTGGTCGAAGCGGGGCCAAATGGCCTGCAATTGCTTGCGGGTGGCAGTGGCACTATCGACCTGTTGCACATATCTCAGGCAGACCGTTTCGAACTTATCCGGCGGACAGATGTCCTGTCGTCAAAGACCGACATTCTTGTCATTGATGCGCCTGCAGGTGCCGGAGATAACACGCTCGATTTTATCGCTGCATCGGATCGTGTGGTGGTGGTCATTGTTCCAGAGCCCACGTCCTTCATGGACGCCTATGCGCTTATCAAATCGGCGAACTTGGAACGGAAGTTGCACCGCTTCTCCATTGTGATGAACATGGAGAGTGTCGCGATGGAGGCGCAGAAGCACTTCGAAAAATTCCGGTCAATCGCCATGCGGTTTCTGGATGTCGAATTGACCTATCTGGGTCATGTTCCGAATTCCCAACGCATGCGACGCGCAGTCCAGGATCGACGGCCAGTCCTGGTTTCGACAACCAATCGGCAGTCTGCAGAATTCATGGCCTTCCATGACATCGCACAGAGACTGCAAACTGCTCCAAAGAATGATATCGCGGGGATCCGCTTTTTCGGAGGTGCCGACGGCATGAGTGAAAAGGCATGAGAAACCATGAACAGCTTCTACAGTGAGATAAAACCGTCTCCGCTCAACCTGGTGGAATCCGAACTCGCACAGGTGCGTCGGATCGCTCATTATTATCATGGTCGCGTAAGCGGTGTGATCGAGGTGGACGACCTGATCCAGGTTGGGAACTTGGGATTGATCGATGCTGCACAGCGCTATGTGCCGAAAGACGGTGTCAGCTTTGCAAGCTATGCAGCGATCCGAATTCGCGGCGCAATTGTCGACCACTTAAGAAAGTCCTCCAATCTGTGCCGCACAACGATCATGATGCGCCAGAAGATCAAGCGTTCAAGTGAGGCCTTGGAGCAAAGGCTTCAACGCACCCCGACAGCGATCGAAATCGCCGCGGAGTCGGGCATCAGTGTCTCCGAATATGAAGAGTGGCGACTGGCGTTTCAGGCGAACACACACAACTCCATCGACGAGGTGATGGATGACTTTTCGATCTGGTTCGAAGCATCAGATGAAAACCCAGAAGCTCACATGGAAAAGATCGAGATAAAGGCGGCGCTGGACCGTGCCTTGAGAGATCTTAATGAGAAGGAAGCCCTTGTCATACAGCTATACTATGTCGAGGAATTGAACGTCTACGAGATCGCCGAAATCCTGAGCGTCACAACCGGGCGGGTTTCTCAAATCAAGAAGGCTGCAATCACCCGCCTGCGAAATCGCATGGCCGAACTGACAGGTGACGCAGATCGTGTCTGACGGAAAGAGAACACAGCCGCCGCTGGAACGAATCTCAAATCTGCAGATGTTTGTCCAAAGCGCAGAACTTCGAATTCTCGGTGTTCCACCCCAAGTGACACTCGAAGTATCGTGCCAACTCTCAAACATAGCCCGCGGCACTTGCAACCTTTCTTTCCGTGCCGTCGACATCATTCCCAGACAGTCACTAGGAAAGATTCACGTTCCGATCAACAGACCGGTCATGCATGGCGATCTGCTCGTCACGAGCGAGATCTTTGAAATGCTGCGTCGGGAAATCAAGTCTACGACATCTCGACCTGCCAGCATCGTCCTGGCACTGGAAGAACAAATCGCCGTCACCAACCTCGGGGATCTCTGGCTTGAAAATTCCATTGAACTGACGGTGCTTGACCTGTCGATCATTCTTCCATTGAGTTGAAACAGCCTCCCATGTCGGCTCTTGTCCACCCGCCACCCTATGTGACCAAAAGTCGTGAGCGCCTTGGCTCACCCGGTCTTTGAAAGGACAAGGGAATGAGAACACAAGGTTGTCAGGAAACTGAATACTCGACGAAGAACTACCAGAATACCAAAAAAAGAGCCGGCGGATAAGTCGCAAAGTCAACAAGGAACGACACGCCCCTTGTTGACTTGCTCAGCTCAGATTCCCTTGAGCGGTTGCAGAAGAAGCGTTATCTTTGCGTGAGTTTCTCGATCATGTCAGAGTTTGTCTGCAGAATTCTTGCGGCCCCAGAGAATTGCTGTTGCGCCCGGATCATGCCGGTCATCTCCACCGTCATGTCCACATTCGAGGTTTCAAGAGACCCGCTTTGAACCTGACCATATCCATCAGCCCCACCAATTCCATAAGAAGGAGAACCAGATTTTACGGTGGGCTCAAACCGAGCGATGCCCATGGGCCGCATTGCAAGCGGATTTGCAAAATTCGCAAGACCAATCTGACCCAGTGGCTTCACCTCTTGACCATAGGTTCCATAAATCGAGCCATCCTTGTTTATTTCAAGTGCGGAAAGCTTCACGCCCTCAACTTCGAATGGCACATTGATCTTGCTCAACGCCTCGGGCGTCAGAGCACTGCCCTCTGCCAGATTGACAAATCCCATAACATAGGATCCATCCGTCGAACGAATGTCCCCATTCGCGTCGAGTGAAAACTCGCCGTTGCGCGTGAAAATGCGTCGATCGCTCAACTCACCAGTAGTCGTCGGCGGGGCAGTCACAAAAAGACCACTCCCGGAAAGCGCAAGGTTAAGGACGCCGTCTCGATTCACAAGATTTCCCTGCGAGATGCTACGGCGGGTTGCTTCGACCGCACTTCCAAGACCGGTTGATAGGCGTTGAACAGACTCAGCTGATGCTGCGCCATACAAATCAGAGAAGCTTACGTCGCTTCTTTGAAAGGCGGTCGATCCAGCATTCGCTATGTTGTTTGAGATGACGGCCAATTCATGCATTGCCGTTGCCATGCCAGATCGAATGGTTCCATACATTTTGATCTCCCTGGATCATCCTTGGTGCAGCGAAATCAGCAAGAAGCGTGCCAAGATCGGAAGTGGGTGTCGCTTTCGAATTGGCGTATAAAGACCATTGCAGTCTCGCTGCGATCTTCACCATTACTTCTTCTTGGCGGTCTTGGCCTTCTCTGCCTGGCTCACCGCCTCCGCTGCGGCCCCTTCCACAACCTCGGCACGACCCGCCTCCACAAGGCGCGCCGCATCTTCTGGCTTGACCGCGAGCACCGAACCTTCGAAAAAAATCATCCCATTGACTTCCGCCTCAGCAAGCACCCGCACTTTGCGCCATGACTTGGCTGCATCATGATTAACGGGTTCCGTTAAACTCGGCTCCGCGCCCTCATCCGATTGCTTCTCTGGCGCATCGGGCGCCACAAGCGCCATCAGCTTCATCTTTGCTGAACTCTCGGGAGTTGCGCCAATGAGTGCCTGAAGAGAGCGAGGAAGGTTCCCTGACTGCAACGCCTCAAGTCTACGACGCAAGATCCAGGTCTGCGCAGACAAATTGGCAAGGCGCGCATCCTCCGATTTCTGGACATTTATTGCTGCCTTTAATTGCACCAAGGCTTCCGTCAGCGAAACATCCCCTAGGCCATTCAAGAGCTTGCTTCGCGCGCGCTCAAGTTTTGGCGTAAGTTTTGGGTCCGCCCTCGAGCCTTCTGCGCTTTGTGACGTCAGAAGCTGTTTATCTATGCCAACCATCTTTTTTCTCCTGGTGAGGCGAGTTGGCATCCAGCTTGCAAAATCCGATCCAACTTGAACCCGCAACACAAGAACCGGAGGCGAACAGGGAGCGTTATGGACAGTATCACAGCGGCTCTGAACGTGCATGCGCAAGCGCTCGCTATTCGAAGCAAGCGAAATGAAGTCCTCGCCTCAAACATCGCGAATGCAGCGACGCCCCATTTCAAGGCACGCGACATCGACTTTGCACAGGAGATCAGGAAGCAGATCGGTGATCAGGGACCGCTTCGAACCAATGATGCGCGTCACTTTCATCAGGCCGGGCAGTCCGGCCCGGCCGAGTTGAAGTATCGGATACCTACAGAACCAACACTGGACGGCAATACAGTGGAATTGGCGGTAGAGCAGGTGCAATTCTCGGAGAATGTTCTTCGATATCAGATTTCCCTTGGCTTCCTTGATCGCCGGATCAGTGGCCTTCAGTCTGCCATAAAGGGAGAATAGTCGTGCAGAAGGTGAATTCGATCTTTGATGTGGCTGCGCGCGCGATGTCGGCGCAGATGACACGTCTTAATACGGTAGCCTCTAATCTTGCGAACGCAAATGCCGTGGCCTCATCTCCAGAGGAAGCCTACCGTGCCCTCAGACCGGTGTTTGAAGCTCAGTTCTCTGAGAAGCTGAATAGGAACGGACTCGCAACGGTTGGCGTGAATTCAATCGTCGCGCTCGATCGTGATCCGGGCAAGACATATGCGCCCGATCATCCGAAAGCCGACGAACAGGGATATATCTATCGCGCGGCGGTGGATACCGATGAAGAAATGGTCGAGATGCTTGAAGCGTCACGGCAATATCAGAACAATCTCGAAGTCTTGTCGACGTTGCGCACTTTGATGATGCGCACCATCAGCATGGGCCGCTAATCCGAAAAGGATCACTCGTCATGACAACCATTGACCCGACCAACTCTGCGCAACAGGCCCTCTTTGAAAAGCTGGGTATCTCGACAACGGCCAACAAGAATTCGAAATCCAAAATCGGCGATGGTAGCCTCGGCCAGGACGAGTTCCTCAAGTTGATGACGACGCAACTCCAGAACCAGGATCCGTTCGCCCCGATGGAGAATGGCGACTTTATCGCGCAGATGGCCCAGTTTTCAAGCGTGACCGGCATTCGCGAAATCTCGACCGGAATTTCGGCATTGAATTCCGAAATCAAGAAGATGCGCGTCGCAACCGCCTCGAACCTGCTAGGGCACTCGGTTCTGGTCCCAGGGACGATAGCGCGACCTGATGCAAATGGCGAAATTCATGGGGTAATTGATTTGCCAGAGGCTTCGAGCACAACGAGGGTATCATTTTCTGACAAGGTGACCGGTGAGCTCCTTCATCAAATCGATCTCGGCAGCAAGCCTTCCGGGCTTGTCGGTTTCAGCTGGACCGATATCCCGCCCGAAGTTCTTGCCCGCAAGAACCCAGTCCAACTCGATGTGATTGCAGACATTGGTTCTGGACAGCAAAGCCTGCAACCTTCTGTTTTTGCTAAGGTTCTTGCGACCTCCTCCCTTGGCGCCACCACTGATGACATCATGCTGGATGTCCAAGATTACGGCGAAGTCGCCTCGAGTGACATCACCAAATTCCGCTGATCCCCGCACCGAAAGGCAAGACTCATGTCGTTCTACACAGCACTGACCGGACTTAATGGCGCGCAATCAGACATTTCTGCGACCTCGAACAATATTGCAAACGTTGGCACGACCGGCTTCAAACGTAGCCGCGCAGAGTTTGGGGACATCTTTGCAACGTCTCCTTTGCAAAACTCGTCATCCTCGATTGGTTCGGGCGCTATCCTCAAGGGGATCAAGCAGCAATTCACGCAAGGCAACATCTCGTCATCCCTGAACGCTCTCGACCTTGCCATTTCAGGTCAGGGTTTTTTTGCGCTGAAGCCTTCGCTTACTTCTTCGCAGACGGTTTACACGCGGAATGGATCATTTAACGTCGACAATGATCGCTATGTCGTCGACAGCTCTGGACAGTATCTTCTGACCTACCCGGTAAACACTGATGGTTCGGTCACGGCGAAAGATCTGGACAGCGCAGTTCCGCTTAAACTGCCTGTGACATCAGGTGAACCGAATGCCACGTCCAATATCAAGTTGGGTGTGAACGTTCCCGCCGATGCGCCGGTTGTGACCAGTCTGCCGAAGTTTGCGAATGGCTATGTCTTCAATCCGAACGATCCGGAAAGCTATACGAACTCCACCTCGATCACCATCTTCGACGACCTCGGCAATCCGACCATCGCGACGATCTATTTCATCAAGACGCAGAATGCTTCGGCATCCGACCCGACGAACAAATATGATACCCGGCTGGTCATCAATGACACCGTGATTGATCCGAATCTTGT
>JACCDH010348306.1_pt1 | contig 40814 bp, 44 predicted proteins | sample 7442481 | NCBI WGS metagenome assembly JACCDH01 (sample SAMN15323433, study PRJNA562643) | freshwater metagenome | isolation source: river surface water | place: USA:Blue River Watershed | collected 2017-08-15 | reverse complement strand
GTTTGAATCGAATCAACAATAACAAGTGTTGGTTTCAATTTCTTGATTTCTGCAAAAATGATGGATGTGAAACGCATCACCAAGCCTTCCGATGATCCAATCGGAAACGTAGAGCTTTTGGCCATCAGATCCCAAAACATCGATGCCACCCAATATTTGAGAAACCTGAACTTTGCAAAAACTCAGCTTGCCTTCACTGAGAATGTGCTAGAAGACATGACAGAGCTTTTAACAAAGGCAAAAGAGCTCGCCATTGGACAAGCGTCTTCAATCTACTCTCCAGAAATCCGTGAAGGTGTTTCAAAAGAAATTCACCAAATTCGCCAACAGTTTTTAAGTCTTTCAAATAAAAGAATTGGAAACCGCTACCTCTTCGCGGGACAAAAAGTTTTAACCCGCCCGTTTGATCAAGATGGAAATTACGCTGGTGATAAAAACAAGATTAATATTGAAATCAACAAAGACGTTTACATTCCAGTGAATATCAATGGTCCGGATCTTTTCTACTCGAAAGAAAAAAAACAAGTTGAAAAAAGCGACGTTGACCTCAAGCCACCAGGAGTGGATTTGAACGCTCAAATCGATGTCATGAGGAAGCCTGCCTCAACTACGCCAGAATTTGTTCCTGTGAGTATCTTTGATGAGCTCAGGGGTCTAGAGAATGCCATGCTCACAGATAGTCCACAGATCATTCAAGGTCTTCTAGAGCGTCTTGACGACTCCATAGACCGTATTGTTAGAACCAGAACCGAAATCGGTGCACTTACGAACACGATTTCTAACGCCGAAACTAATATTGAAAAGTCTAAGCTCTTAAATGAAGCCCATAAATCTTCAATTGAAGACGCTGATGTTACGGAGCTTTTTGCTGATCTGCAGAAAGAACAAAACGTTCTAAAAGCAACCTATAAGGCGAGCTCAAATTTAATGAATACTAGCCTGATGGACTTCCTAAGATAGAAAATCTTACATAATCTTAACTTTTTCTCGGAATTATGTTGCAATTTCACTGAAAATTGTAATAAATCTCAGCACCAATATAACTTTATTGAGTTAGTCAAATTCTTGACAAGAAAGACAAGGATCAACCATGCTGGTTCTGACACGGAAGCTAGGAGAGAGCATTGCCATCGATGACAATATTAAAATTGTCGTTGTGCAAATAAAAGGCAAGCAAGTTCGCCTTGGGATCAAAGCCCCTAAAGAAACAAAAATTCATCGTGAAGAGGTCTATCAGGCCATTCAAGATCAGAACACTGAAGCAGTACAAGCTAATATGTCTGATATTGCGCGGCTCGGTGAAGAGCTCAAGAAGAAATAATTTTCCTCCTTGATCATTTATTCGTTTGACTGATACCATCATAGTGCTATGGTAAGAATACCTTACCATTTCATTTTGGAGGCTATCCGTGAAAGTCAAAACCACTCGTTTTGGGGAACTTGAAGTTAATCCCAATGATATCGTTACCTTCTCTGAAGGTTTACTAGGTTTTGAAAATTTAAAGAAATATTTCGTTGTTGATCCAGGTGACAGCACTCTTATTCTATGGCTCCAATCTACTGAAGATGAGAAAGTTGCATTCCCAATAATCGAACCTAAAATTTTCAAGCCAGACTATATTGCAAAACTTCTACCAGCTGATCTTAATGGTCTAGATCTTGAATCACTTCAATCAGCTAAGCTGTACTCTATCCTTACAATCCCAGCGAACGTAACGGAAATGTCAGCAAACTTGAAAGCTCCAATCGTTATCAACTCTACAAAAAAAGTTGGAAAACAAATCGTGCTTCAAGATTCAAAACTTTCTGTTAAGCATGAAATGTATAAAGAGTTGAAAGTTTACATCGTTAGCTTCAGCTCTGATGATTCTCGTAGAACATCATTTGAGCCAAGCATTGCAATTGAATCTGGTGATCTGAAAAATCCACAGTACTCAAATTCAAGTCGTATCCTAGAAGTCTAATTTTACTTTTAAATTATTTATAATAAAAAAGCCCTCTTAAAAGAGGGCTTTTTTATTATAGGCTGATCGTTGTTTCTGTTGCTGAGCGAGAAAGCTTCATGTACATGAGAGCTTCAGGGTGAGCAGGCTCACGCGATAAGACGTTTTGCCATTCGGCCTGGGCCTCAATAATGTTTCCATTACCGTAGTAAAGTAACCCCATAGCAATCCTTGCGGGCATGTAACCTGGGTGCTCATTTTTAAGTCGCTTAAGTTCATCAAAAGCTTTTGAGGTAAAACCTTTTTTTGTATAGGTCTTAGCAATTTTTATTCTAATTTCTAAATTGTCTGGATCGAGAGTGGCCGCTTTATTGTAATCGAAAAGCGCTTCGTCGCATCGGCCATACGAAACATACATTTCAGCAATCTCGTAGTGCTTGAGCGAGAACTTCTTATTTAAATGTGGGTCTGTTATACCCTGCTGCTGGCTATTCTTAACCTGATTATTTGCTTTTTCGAAGATGGTTTTAGCTTCTTCATACTTACCAATATCATTATAAATGACAGATAAAGAAATTGCCGCATCTGTGTGATGAGGATCAAGCTCTAAGACTCTCTGAAAGCCTTTTATGGCCTTCCCAAGCTCCCCTCTGATGTGAAAGACGTTTGCCATGTAAAAAAAGGCTTCAGTGGCATTCGGATTCTGTTCAATAATTTCATTAAGAAATAGGCTTGCAGTTTTTAGATCGTTTTTTTGAAACGCCTCTTTTGCTTTTTTAAGAAGATCACTCAATTTTACGTTTTCCAAAATTTGGTCTCCAAGCTTAGAGTTTTTTCTGACATGTCTCTTGGACTAATTTTATTTCTTTCTGCGCCTCTTTATCAACTGATTGGTAAAACTTTTCTACGTAATCAAGACAGGGTTGCCACTCGCTGAGCTGCGAAGTTGCTAGAATTGTTCTAAGCATGGCGTGCTTTCTTGTCTTTTCATCCTGATGAACTTCTAGAATATCTAAGTACCAGTAACGAGCAGCTGAGTATTCCTTCGTTTTGAAATAAAAATCAGCAATATACAAATCTTTTTCGCGAAGCATGCCTTTGGCTTTTGCAATCGCGTTTTCGGCTTCTTGTTTATAACTTGTATCACCGTATTTCTGGATAACCTCGTTATAGTACTTTAACGATTCTGTGGCCGGTTCTAAATCACGGTCGATGGTATCTGGAATTTGTTTATAATAAGACTCAGCGATTTTAAAAACCACATAAGCTATTTTTTCATGCCGAGGGTGAAAATCTCGGAAGAGAAGATAGGCGGCGGCCGCCTCAATATAATTTTCTTGAAGATAAAGAACATCGGCTTGCATCAGTTCGGCCGGAGTCGCATAAAAGGAATACGGGTGTTGGGTCTTAATGAGATTGAGTTTTTCTGTTGCGAGAATGTATCTCTCAGCTTCCACCATCTCCTGCGCTTCTTTATAAAGAATTTCTGCTTCTGACTTACCCTCAGGTTTATCGCTTGAACAACTTGTAATAATAACTAACGCAAGAGTAAGAAAAATGAGCTTCATCATGAGTGGACCGATAAATCCTTATAAATTTCTCTGTATAATAATTTAAAAAACGCAATAAAGGGAATAATTACAATCATTCCCACGATACCAGCAAGCTGCGAACCTACTATAATGCTAACCACAACCACAATCGGGTGAAGGTTAACAATCTTCGAAACAAGAAGTGGAAAGACTAGCACCATATCGATCAGGTTAGCGATGGAAAAAACCAGTACCATCGCAAACATTGAGACATTTGGGTCTTTAGATAAAAGAGCAATAAAAAATGCTGGAACGAAACCAATAACTGGGCCAATGTAAGGCAGGATATTAGTAATTCCAGCGATGAAACCAAGAATGAAGGGGTATGGAAATCCAACGACTAAAAGGCCTAGGGTGACGAGCGTTCCCAGAATCGTCGCCTCAATAAACTTCGCAATAATATATTCACCAAACTTTGTATTAAATTGAGAAAAGAGAACATATGTTTTTTCGAAGATTGGGTTCGGGATCGATCTAAGAAATTTTCGGCTAAAACGATGACTCTCCATAAAAAAGAAGTACAAAAACATCGGAACAAGAAGCAACCATTCAAAAAGAGATGAGAGGTAACCAGGGAATTGGCCAATGAATGCTGTCCCAAGGCCTTCAACTTTTCCCATTACAAAAGTGACCGGATCAATATTGATTTGAAAACCGTACCTTTCAAAGACTTTTACTTTGAACGCAAAAAACTTATCGGTCAGAATCTTTTGGACCTCGGGTAGCTGATCTGAAAAATCGCTAAAATTTGTGTCGATATTTGAAAGTGTTGCGATCACTGGGAAAGAGAAAAAGAAAATTCCAGTCAACAGAAGAAGAAAGAAAAAAAATCGTTGTTTTCTGCTCCCGGTTGTTAACCTGAGCGTAAAGGGCCTGCTCATCAAATAGACGATGTAAGAAAAACCAAAAGGCAAAGTTAAGCGTGGGAACATAATCGCGAAGACGATGCCCATCAAAAAAAGAAACATAAAAAGATAGAGTTTAATCTTTTGGCTTTTATTCATATTTTATTTTCAAGCTCCTTCACCTTTTTCTTCATGGCAATAATCTCTCGTGTGAGCTGACCCATTCTGTTGGCCATGATAAGAGCTGTTTCACGCAAAAATTTTGCACCTAAAACAGGGTAGATTTCGAGCATACGATCAAGGTCTGGTTTAAAGATACCTAGGAGGACTGTATTCTCAGCAGCAACGATAGTGGCACTTCTTCGATTGTATTCTTCTAAGAGACCCATCTCCCCAAAGTACTGACGCTTATCAAGTTTGATCACAAATTCCCCTTGATCTTCAACCAATGGATTGTGATTAGCAAAGATATTCACCGAACCTGAAAAGATAAAATAAAAGCCGTAGCCAGAGTCACCTTGCTTAAAAATAACCTCGTTAGGCATGAACTCTCGGCGATGAAGAAATTTAGTAAAGAGTCGAATTTCATTGTCAGAGAAAGAACTTAAGACTGAAATTTTTTTGAAAAAATCGTGGTAGCTCTCTTTCATCATGAATGAAATCGGACTTGCATCCCACATGTATTTCAGGAGAGGAATATCAAGTCGGTCTTCAGAGTTTTCGCCACGACTAATTTTTTCCATCATTTCTTTTTCGTAACTCATTTAAGCTCCTTCAGACCGTTTAATTTAATCCAGCCTTCAAACCGTGACGGATAAATGACCTGAAGCCAATCATCCTTTTGTCTAGTCACTAGTAAAACCCCCTGAGGTAACTCTTCCCTCTTGGCAAAAATAATAGAAGGCCCTTCATAGATTGGTTGAGGCTTAATCACGATGTACTTATTCCAGGTTTGAATCCAGAGATTTAGACCAACAAAGATGAGTGACGTCCCAAATAATATACCGATCATCTTAAATGTTTTCTTCTTCCACAAACAAACAACACCAAAGAAGACCAGGAGCAAACTCACGCTGGTCAGGATCCCTTGAGAAGCCTCGAGACTCCCTTTGATAAAAAAATCACTCGATGAAAAAGACTTTTCTAGTTTTTGAACTTCAAGCTTCTCTTCCGCCAGGATTCGATTTGAAATAACTTCTTTGGAACTAAGTCCTTCCAACTCGGCCATAAGAAAGTGGTACCGGGCCATTGGCCAGTTTTCAAGTTTCCCATACATGGTTCCAACATTGTAATGCCAGACACCTGGTGAGATATTCGCCTTATTGGCCTGCAACAGACTTAGCGCAGAGGTGTAATCCTTCTGGTTATGATAAGCCTCTACTGTTTTCAACACGTCTTCGATGGTAGTATCCTCCAAGTGATAGATTATTATCTCTACCGTCTTTACAGAAATCAAGGATTACATCCTCATGACACTTAGGACCATTCAAACAGACTTTGCTGAACAACTTCTTCAGGATGCTAAAGAAGAACTTTTTTTTGACCTAAGAGTTGATGGTCCTTTATTTACTAAAGTTCATCCCAAAGTCATTTGGGTCAGACTCCAGCAGCACTATGCATCTGAAACTCTTCCCACGACTCCATTAGAGATTCCTGGGTGGAGCTATGATTGTTTCCCTACTATCCAAGACGCTCAAAAAAAATACCCAGCTATTACTGTCGGAATCAAAGGAAGGCCAAGCGATCTCTTTCAGTTTGTTGAAAGTGGTCACAGTGAAGGCGTTATTGATTTTTCGCCTGTAGGGGCAATTGTTCTTTCAAAGAATAAGCTTAAAAGTGAATTCCAAAATGTAGCCCACTGGCATGAGTTACCTCTCTGGTTTAATTACGCACTAAGTCCTGAGCTGTGGGGACCACAAGGAAAATTGACACGTTTTCATGCGCAGTTGTCTAAACTTTTTAGTGACCATAAACTACTAAAGAAAAGCGATGCACCTGGGTTTTATGTTCTCAATGAGAAGGCACAATTGATTGAAAAACATGGATTTCAAGGAACAAAGCAAGAGGGCTCGTATATCCTGTCTCTACCTTGGACATTTCCATTATCAGGTCTGAATAAATTGGAAAAAATTATTCAGCAGGAGTTTTAAATGTTTATTCTTCGGTCAGTTCAATTAAAAGATCTGAAAGATCTTCATAAACTAAGCAATGTGATGACTTTTATTAACCTTCCATCTGATGAAGAAATAATTAAATCAAAGATTGAAAGCTCAATGAGAAGCTTTAAAAATCCAAGCGCAGACTTTCATAAGAATTATTACATCTTCGTTTTAGAAAACTTCGAGACTGGTGACATCCTCGGAGTTTCGATGATCCATGCTCAGCACGGTACAGAAGATGAGCCTCACTTCTACTTATCCGTGAGCCAGGAATCAAAGTTTTCTCAAACTATAAATACTGGATTTGTTCATGGGACACTCAAGCTCGGTCTCGATACAAATGGGCCAACAGAAATTGGTGGTCTTATTCTAGATCCAAATTTCAGAGGAAACCCAGAGAAACTTGGTAAACAGTTGTCATTTGTTAGGTTTCTTTTTATGGCCAATCACCCGGAACGCTTCAAACCAATGATCCACTCTGAACTCATGCCTCCACTCGATAAAAACGGCAATTCTCCGCTCTGGGAAGCAGTCGGAAGACGGTTCCTGAACATGAACTACCATGAAGCCGATATTCTAAGTCGTAACAATAAAGAATTTATTCTTAGTCTTTTTCCATCAGAAAATATCTATCAAACTCTTCTTCCTATGGATGCTCGAGAATCAATTGGGAAAGTGGGCAAAGAAACTGAACCTGTTAAAAAAATGCTCGAGTCTATTGGATTTAAGTATACCTATGAAGTGGACCCATTCGATGGTGGCCCCCATTACCGATGCCCTTTGAAAGACATCAAGCCAATTAAAGAAAAAATAACTGGAATTCTGATGACGGCAAAAAACTTTGATAGAGAAAAATCTCGAGAAGTTCTGATCTCACTAGAGCATCCTGACTATGATTTTTTCTCCATCCGAACTTTCCTCCAAGTGCATGGAGATGGTCAGCTTTCGCTTGATCCTCACATCGTAAAAGAATTCAAATTGAAGCTCCCCCAAAAGGTCACGGCCATTCCGTTTAGTTAACCTTGCTTTTTATTAACCAGGACACCATTTGTTGAAGCGAACCGGATCTTGTCTTTTCCGTCTTCATCAAGAGTTTTGACGACGTACATTTCCGAGGCTTTTTTATAGCCTTTAAAGGCATCTAATTTTTGATTATTCTCACCCGAATGCCTGACCACATCTCTTTGCCATAGAAGGATGTCCACGGGCATACAGGGTTCGTTCTCAGCGATTTCACCTTTTTCCTGCTCAGGCCGAAGATGATCCATTTGGCCAACAGTCTTCTTTGGAAACTGTATAACCTTAGATTCTTCTTTCTTAGGCGAAGATGCTGAATGCGAAACAGGCGTATCATCCCACAAAATAAGCTCTTCACCTGCCGCTTTTTTAAGCTGGCCATGCTTGGACTGATAGAAACTTGCAAGCTTGTGCATTTCATCAAGTCCTAAAATTTTTAGTGCCTTAAGCACAAATGAGGATGTGGCCAAGAGATTCAGTCCTTTTTTGACTATATCGGTCACCTACTCAAGAAACTTGAGCCAAAAAATCAGCTATTTTTTAAATTGTATATTGTGAAAAAGACTAGACATTAGTCAGGTAGGGTAATATAAATGACTGATCTTTTGACTCTAAGTTGGGAAGTGGCGCAGTTGGTTAGCGCAGCAGACTGTTAATCTGTTGGTCGAGAGTTCGAATCTCTCCTTCCCAGCCATCTTTTTTAAGATAAAAATCCACCTTAAAATTTCTGACTCTCATCCCTTCGTGGTGGAACACTCCACAGCAAAACCTTTAAGAACACGCATTTAGCAATCGCAGTCTATAATTTTTAAACGACTTGAATCCGTAAGCCTTTCTTTGTATTAGCTTTGCATGATTATTAAAAGCTTCGGTGCGTGCATTTGTTAAACGAGTGCTGAAGTATCTTAGAACTTCTTTAAACCACTTCTGAAGGGTCTTCCTCAACGTAATCACTTCTTTAATTTTTGATGATGCCATTTGATCGATGAGTGCGATTAATGATCTCCTTGCTTTTGTGTATCCTCGACATCTGTACACTCGATGAAGGGCCTCTTTGTACATATAAACTTCTTTTAGTTCAGGATAATCTTCGAGCCATTTCCAAATTGCACTTCGTTCAAAGTAAGACAGATGGAATCCATTCTTCAAAAGAAGTCTTCTAATTCCAAGCGTTCTTCTATCGCCAGTGATTCCAATTCTTCTTCGGTTGAGAGCTGGATTTAGAAGTCGGAGAACATGGAATTTATCTGCAATGATCTTCGCATTCGGGAAGTAATTTTGGATAAAGTATTTATACGAATCAGAGAGATCGATAACAGCATTTTGAACATTTTCTCTTCCTTTAACATGAGCAAGACCGAGCTCAAGAGAAGCGTGAGATTTGCCTTCGACGATTTCTTTCACTCGTTTGTTAGAATAGTCCACAAAGATAGTGGCAAACTCTCTTGCTCCTCGTTTCTTGTCTCTAAAGAGCCCATGTTCATCGATCCCAATTGTCTTTGGCCAAGGATTATTCATTCGCTCGCGTTGCTTAAGTTCGAGTTGTTTATAGTAGCAAGTGTAGATGAACTTATAACTGCACTTATAAACTGTTTTAACCTTCTTTAAATCGGAGAACACTTCACATGCCCAAAGTACTGATCGCTCAAACTTTTGGGTAACTCTTGCACCCTTACGAATGCCTTGAACGGGTTCAGTGAAAACAGATTTGCACTTAGGACATCGGAAGCGTCTCTTAACGATCGTGATCCATTTGCTCTTTCCTGAATCGGGAGCGTCTTTAACAGTTACAGTACGACGATCATGAACCTTGAAAGAAGGAGTGGCACATTTCGGACAAACTTCGAATTGCGATGCTTTAACTGCCCGATAAAATCGATCGGTTGATTTGAACTTGAATTCTGTAAGTTTCAGTTCAGGAAGTAATAAAAACTTGGTTAAATGTTCAGCAGACATGGGTCTCCAGGGTCATAAGGTTAGAATTCGTTGTGGTAAACAAATTATAAGCTTAGATGGGAAACCCATGTTCATTTCAAAGAATTGCTGCGGTGTGAACCACTATTAAGAGTTAAGAGCCAAATTTCTAGTTTTCTTTAGGTCTAGTTAAGTTTTAATTTAAACTATACTGAGTAACTTTACTGTCGAAGAAAAATCCACGATGAACAGTCCAGTAAAAGCATTTTTTATCAGCAAAAAATGACCTCACCTCATCCGTCATAAATTTTGCAAGTCCATGCCCTCGCTTATCCTCCCTTACAAATAAGTTGAAGAGAAATACACCACAGCTACTTTCACCGGCAATGACTGAGGCACAAATGCCTCTTTCATCTTTCATGAATAAATGGAAGTGAGGCGTTTCCAGTTGATTCAAAAATGGGACGAGTCTTTTGATGAAAGAAAAAGCTTCTGGGTTATGAAATGAGTGGTAATCCCAAAAATCTTCTTCGATATTCTTAAGATTTTGCGCTGATATACTCAAATCTTTCGGCTTGACCGGGGCAAATTCACAGAGCCATAAATTCTTCCCACTACCGTGTGAACCAATGAGGTTCTTCACACCAAAATGAACAGACATCAGTGCTTCAGGGAAACCTGGAATTTCAAACTTCCCCTGATGATTTTTATAATGACCAAAAACCTCATTCCAATATTGTTCGATCATAGGGTTTTCAAGTATAAAGATTTAAAACCAGAGAAAGATAGCGAATAGTGATCTCGTTCAGAGTTTTTAGCATCATCAAGGAATATCGGTGGAAGCTGTTTAATCAATTCTTCGAAAAGAGATTTCATCTCCATGCGAGCAAGTTTTGCTCCAATACAGTAGTGAGGACCATGTCCGTAAGAAAAGTTTGTAAAATTTCTGTGAATATTTAACTCTTCAGGCCTCTCTGTCTCAGGTAGGTCTCTATTGATTGCGTGTGTAGAGATAAAGATTACATCACCCACTTTGATGGGTTGTCCTCCGATGGTTGTTTCCTTACGTGCCACACGAAAGATAAATGTCACTGCTGGATCAAACCTTTTTAGCTCTTCAATCATCTTCGAAATTAGAGATGGGTCCTTACGGACCTCTGACTGAATCTCTGTATTTGAAGCGAGAAGAAACATGATGTTCGCAAGCTGATCTGTAGTCGTCGCCATTCCAGCAACCAACATCATGATGAGTTGAGAAGTTATCTCATCATCAGTTAAACTGAATCTCTCTTGCATAGAAAGGATAATTGAGACGTAATCTTTTCCTGGATTTTTTCTTCTCTCTGAGACGAGCTTAGAAAAGTACGTCTTCAGTGATCTGGCAGCGTCATTGACTTCGATGCCGTCTTCATTTCTATACTGTGAGGCTCCACCAAAGAAACCTGTCATGATGTTTGACCACTTTAGAAAATTCTCGCGATCACTGGGAGGAATGCTAAAGAGATCGGCGAGCACGATAGAAGGAAGCTTTTTTGCCACATCTTCAACAAAATCGAATTGACGTTTATTTTTAACACTTTCGACTAAGGATTTTACACTCTCTTCAAGCTTACTTGTAAATTGCTCGAGAATTTTATCTTCGAACCCACTTGCTGCGGCCTTTCTTCTCATTGTGTGTTCATTGTCATCACTCATCACCATCATCTTTTTCACAACGGCAAAGAAATCACCGATGAGCCTTAAATCTAGGTTTGGCATCCGAGACACAAAGAATGATCCACGATCAGCACTAAAAGCATCACTTGTAAGAACTTCTCTCGCATGCACTGCCTTCGTAATGACATGAAAGTTTCCCTTTTCCCAAAAATACACTTCCCCGTAGCTTCGGACGTAATCAACAAAGGCAGTAGGGAACTCTGCTGTCGATGATTCGCGTTTAAAATCGTGAAAACCGAAGCCTGATCGTGTGATTATTTCTAGTGTCGTAGCCGTTTCCATTTCTTCTCCTAAAGGATTTGAATGCGCTTAAAAGTTCTTTTTCTATTATGACCAAGTGGTTTTCTTCCATGAAGATAGGTGAAATTATCACAAACGACGACATCACCCTTTTCCCACTGATGAACATACTGGTACTTTGAATCGTATAACTTTGAGAGCAAGAACTCATAAAAGTTCGCTTCGTCAGTGGTTCCGAGTATTCTTAATTCAACGGGATTCATTTTGGTCTCAACTTTTTCGGCCATCCTCATGATGGTCTTACCCGTTTTGGGATGAGTCTGTAATAGTGGAACATCAATTAATCCCCCGTAGTGGGCGATCTTCTCAGTCTTGTAGATCATCCTGACCCCTAGGCACATATTCTTCTCAACCTCAGTAAGATCTTCCCAGATTTTTTCAGTATTAACGAAAATCGTTTCTCCCCCTTCTCCATTACTTTCTGTGCAGTAAAAAAGAAGTTGTGATGGCTCTTTATAAAACGCCCCATCCCAATGAAGCGGAACTGACTCATCTGAGAAGAGATAGTTTTTTGCTTCTCGGTCAAACTTCATTTCCATTATTGGGCCAAATTCCCAGTGAAGTAAGTCTCCGCCAAAGCTCCTTGCTAATTGGAGAAGTGACTCATCATTAAACGTTTGCGATTTCAAAATATACATACTTATCCTTCGCGAGTTTTGGTGTTGCTTTTAAATTTTGTGCTTCCTTCAAATGCATGAGTTCGAACCGATCGCGGACTTTTACCGTAACATTGTGCCAAGGTGTCGCCCATTTGCTCGAGCTTGAAATCAATTTGATGCCGAATTTTTCGTGCTCAATTTTGTACGGGTGAATCGAGAGTCTTAGCTCATCCGGAAAAACGTTGTTAAGTAATTCGGACCAAGCATCAGATCGTCTCATGAGCTCATAAGTACGAGCTTTTGTTTCCTGCGCAGCTTTATTTTTAGAAATGGATGGATTTAGTGCCAACTCATCTTCAAGAAGAAATTTATGAAGGCCATTGAAAAGCATCTTATATTCATCAAGGTGAACAACTTGACCACGGACCTGTTCGATACTTTTAGCGTAGGTACCAAGAAGGATATCTCTCATTTCATTTGGCGACTTATTTGGAAACAAATCGTCGAGAGCAAAAATTGAAATTTTCGTTAGTTTAAATTCGCTTACGATGTCTTCGATGCCCTTTTGGTACTCAGAAATCATTTCATCAGACACTTTAACGACATCGCTAAAAACTCTTCCATCAGAGCAGATCACAATTCGTGCACCTGGAGGATAGAGTTCAGAAATTTTACTACATAATTCATTAAGCCCCTGAAGCGCTAGCACTTCACCAAGATCAGGCATTGCTCCGGAAGTTTTTGCAGGACTTGGGCTCTTCCCGGGGAATGCCGGCAGCAAAAAAACTAATTCCTGAGACTTGGCCATTTTGTCTTTCATTCTTCTGAACAAGGGGGAACTTTGAAGGTTTTCACCTTTCAAATGCGCTGAATAGTTAATAAATATTTCTTCAATTTGTGATGCAAGATCCATAATTCCTCCTGAAGTCTCTAGAAGAATTTATATCTATGAAAGCACCATTTTAAAAACCACATGAAGACAATAACCGTCATAAGTAAAAACCAATATATCTACAACTATTTCTGGCACTCAAGAGCATCCACACTGGATGGGAAATCTCTCGACTTCAACAAAGTCAAGTAGTTCCTCAGTCTATCTCAAGCCTAAGCGGCATCAAAATATTGTAAAAAGATTGAGCAGGACTGGTAATTATTTATAGGATGCAATTGAATCATTTTATTCAATCAAAATCTTAAGCTATTAATTAGTTGATAAATATCCGCGAGTTTTTGAATTGAACAAGATATTAACAACTGAATGGGACTTATACCCATCAACGAAAGGTAGCTCTATGAAAAAAATTACAACAGCATTACTTGTATTGGGGTCTCTGTCGACTTTTGCAGGAACAGAAATCGTTTGTAAATCTCCAAACTATTTAGTCTCTGTTATCGCTAATTCATCAAAAAAACTAATCAGCGCAAACTACGGAATTAATCGCAATGTTAATGAAGCAGCAGATGTTGAAATTGAGCGCTCTTATCTTTCTGACAGAGTTTTAGCCGCTCAATTGAAAGTTGATGGTGTTTCAAATAAATTTGAAATCTCAATGACAAAAAATGCTCAAGGTGTTTTCGAAGGGAAAATTTTCACAGGAAAGACGACACAAAATGCTAAATGCTCTGCTAGCTACTTCGTAACTGCTGAAGACAGAGACGATGATGGTGATTCAAACCTATAAGATTTCTCAGTACGTCTCTTCGATGAAAATCATCAAGAGACGTACGCTTTTCTCTGTCAATAATCTCAAGAGTTCACAGCCTTTATTCTAGACTCCCTCTGAAATATTCAATACTATCGCATTACAGAAAAATAACCAGCGACTTTTATGAACTATACACCTTCAAAATACTCTCAATTAAAATCAAAACTCAGATTAAAATACCAAAAAAACAAGAAGCAGGTCGTAGCTGATTTTAAAAAACTTCCCCAAAAAAATATTACTCTTTGGCTGGCCAATCATTCAGACGAACTGAGTGAATACTCTAATCTTCACTGGTATTTTATAAGCCAACTTCAAAGTTTTCTTTTTTTTCACAAACAAGATCCAAGACTTGGAAAATTTGATTTTGGTGAACAAGAAGAGATCGTTTTTGAAAAGTGGAACGCAAGTGAGTTCGCTGACCATTTCTTAAAAAGCCTCAATCGTGGTTACTATCTAGGAAAAGCTTCTGGCCTTACTCTGAATGTTTTAGATAAGCATCTCGTGACCTTTGCAAACCGTCATCTTCTGAAGACACACAAAATCTCATCGGCCTACAGAACCCAAACCTCACTTGGCGAATTCAAACGTGGAAATAAAATCTCAAAGCTACTTGAGACAACTCTTCACATTGAAGGTAAAGACCTTAGGCTTATGACATCGACGCTTAAAGAGATGAAAGACTTCTCACAAAGAATTGAAACGGCCTTGAAAGTCATCATAAAGCAGTCTCCAACTTCTTGGCAGCGCTTTGAAGCCTTTACTGAAGTCATTATCCCAATCAAACAACCAGAACTTGTGAGCTATTCTCATCAAGATCTACCAGGTCACTCAATGATCAACCTCTACAATAGAGATTTTGTTGATCTTATGGACGATCTTCTCCATGAAAATGGTCATCATCACTTAAACTATTATTTAAATCTTGGAAAATTGATCGATGAGCCTATTGATAATATCTACTATAGTCCATGGAGAAGAACACTAAGGCCTCTACGCGGCATCTATCATGCTTACTTTACTTTCTTTTGGGCGTTTAAGCTTTTCGCTGATCTAGCAAACGCAAAAGAATTAGATTCAATTCACTACCTCTTTTCAAAAGAACAAAAACAGAAAATTTATTGGAGAGCAGTTGAAGAATACTGGATGCTTAATTACAGCTATCAGGATCTAAAATGGGCAAGAAAGAATGGACTAATTTCAGATCAAGGCTGGAAACTTGTGCATGAGCAACAACTTGAGCTTCAAAAATTTAAAAGAAAGATTTCCGTTTGGGAGAAGAAAATTAAGTCTCACACGAAGGAATTAAGGGAGCTAAAAAGAACTCTCGCAAATGCTTCCAAGTCCTATCTAAAAAAATAATCTTCACTTAATTTTTTGCAAGTTCTAAAGCCTCTCCAGCTCAGACTGCATCTGATTGGCCGGCATGAGGTCGCCTTTACTGGCCGCGATTTTAATCCCTTCATTCCAGACTTTGCGGGCCTCAAGTGTAGACCCAAGACCTTTATAGGCTTTCCCAAGAGCAAGATAAGCAACAGAATATTTTGGATCTTGTTCAATAACTTTATTTAAATGATCTTTAGCAACCTGCCAGTCTTCTTTTTCAACAGCAATTGAGCCAAGACCGTAGTTCGCGAGCGTATCTTCTGGGTCGATTTCTAAAACTTGCTTAAACATTGATTCGCGCTGAAGCCATTCACTTTGTTTTTTCTGATTGATCAGGGCTTCATTCTCTTTTGCCTTGGCCTCATCTCCGAAACTCTGAAACGACTTCACCGTAGCAAGAGACTTTTGCTCTTCCGCCTCTTCGATTTTTCCAAGCCTCATTAAAAAAAGAGACATGTTTGTATGAGCAAGCACAGATTTTGGATTCACTCGGCTCAGTTCCTGCATAAGCTCGATCGCCTCTTCAAAGCGATTAAGACGCCCAAGCATAACGCCAAGACTCTCGTAGGCATCAGCAAAACGAGGATTGATTTTAATCGCCTTTTTAAGTTTCTCTTCGGCCAGACCTAAGTCTCCCTCTTTAAAATGATCTGTCCCCTCGTAAAAGAGCTCGAGGGCCTTCTCTTCGGGATTCCCAGAAAGAAGTGGGTAGTATTTAACTATACCTTCATGGCTTTGCCCATTTATTGAAAAATAAATTTTGAGCTTTTCCACTCTAAAATCACGAAGGAGATCGGCAACTAAGTAGTACTTATCATTCCAAAAATAGCAGCCATGCGACTTTCCAATTTTCTTCTCAAAATTAATAATTTCTCCAGCTGGAGCATCATTCTTTAACTCAATGAGAACGGGCCCGTAGGCGGCCCCTCTCCTTGTTGCTATTTTTGAAACTGTTTCTTGTCCAGGGTAACAACCTTTATTCTGAATAAGGCTTAGATCAAAAAGACGAAGGTTATTTAAAATCTCATTTGAAAAATCGGATCCATCGAATTTGGGCCAACCACTCAAGGCACGCCACAAATCGACTTCATCCTTAGGAATAACTGATAATGATGAATTCTTTGTTGTTTGAAGATAGGCCACTTCATCAAAGAGCACTCCAGTGAGATACTCACCCTCAACTTTCTCAATTGCAGTTGGTCCCAAACTAAACCAAAACTCCTTTGAAACAGGAGCACTAATTTCAACATCCTCTGAAATAAGAAAACGATTTAAGCGAGCGAGAGTTCTCTCGGTGAGGCTTTGAGGAATAAGATAGCGAATCTGTCCATTTTGATTAGCAAGCCATCCAAAGCATTCAAGTCTTCCCTGCGGGTCCAAAAAACTCGCAAGGTGAAAGAGACCCGGAGTTAGGAGCTCCATATCGAAGGTGGACTGATTTTGAAAAAAAGGCCTCACGTCAGTACCAGTAAAAATGAGTTCGTCTAAAACAACATCAAACTGGCCAGAGTCGAAACGAAATTGATTGAGCATAAAAAATTAAATGGAGAAAGATTCACCACAGCCGCAGGTGTTCTTAGCGTTTGGATTATCAAAGACAAAGCCTTTACCATTTAGACCGTCTTTGAAATCAAGCACAATCCCTTTCAAGTAAATAACTGACTTCGGATCTATGAGAACTTTAACACCGCTAAAATCCAAAACATTGTCTCGTTCTTTTGCTTCACTGAATTCGATTTTATATGAAAGACCAGAGCAACCACCACCGGTCACGGCCAGTCGGAGGCCTTTCTTACCATCAGGGTTTTCTGCTTTAGAAATTGTTTGAATCTGCTCTATGGCCTTATCTGTAATTGTAATGATGGATTCCATAAATAAACTCCGTTAGTTTCTACTCATTAATACGCCCAAATCGGCATAATTTCAACTAATGCCCTGTAGTAGTCCAACTCAGGTATTTAGAAAATCTAAGACTTGCTCTATAATACCATAAATACTAAGGAATTCATGAAACTTACTCTGTACCATTATGCTCATTGCCCTTTCTGTGTCCGTGTTCGAATGGCGCTGGGTTATTTAAATCTACCATATGAGTCCAAAATAGTGGCCTATGATGATGAGAAAACGCCGGTTGAGCTCACTGGTAAGAAAATGCTTCCTATCCTGCTAATAGATGGTAGGCCCATGAATGAGAGCCTAGATATTGTGGCAGCAGTAGATAAGGAAAATCTTTTAAAAACATCTAGTGTTATAAACTCTCCCGAGTTTGGGTCGTTCAATTCACTTTTAAATGGTCTTGGTGAGACTGTTCACAATCTTGCCATGCCTTACTGGGTTTACACTCCTGAGTTTAATGAAACGTCCCGTCGCTATTTTCAAGAAAAAAAAGAAGTTAAACGAGGACCTTTTAAAGAATTGGTCAAAAATAAGGATGTCTATATCAAGCAAATGAGTAAGGAGCTAGAACTCCTCTCAGAGGATTTGAAACCTTTTTATCGGAGTGAGAAGTTTTCACTCTATGACATCATGCTCTCGTCTCATCTATGGGGACTTTATGTTGTACCAGAATTTCAGTTCTCAGAACAACTTCACTCATACTTACAGTCTATAAAAAGCATTTGCCGTTTTGATTACCAACAGGACATGTGGAAATAGATGAAGCTATATTTAAAAATTTTGCAGAATGAGAAACTCTCGAGCCAAGAGATGAGTATAAATACAGTTCTCATCATTGGACGAAGCTCTCAATGTAACTTTCAACTCAATGATCAAAAAGCGAGTGGGAGACACTGCAGCTTCACATTTAAAAAGAACAAACTAGAACTCAATGATCTGCAATCGAAGAATGGAACATTTTTAAACGGAATCAGAGTTGAGCAGTCTCAGTTGTTTTTTGGCGATCAGGTAACAATTGGTGACTCAATCATCACCCTCGACGATAAGCTTACAGATGAAAAACTTACAGAGATCCTTACTTTTCCTGGTATCACGGATGAAAAAAACAACTATGGCCTAGTAGCGGATTTTACCGGTGCCCGAACAAGAAATCAGATTTCATCGAATAAAAAAAAGGCAGGCGATGGCCGGAACCAAGAAATCAATCTGAGGAAAAAGGCAAAAAGTCGAATCTGGCTTTCGAAAGAAGAAATCCGATCAGAAAATCCTTCTCTCGCAAAAATGGCTTCTCTTATAGATATGGTCTCTGTAGTACTCTCGTTTTGCTTACCAATTTACTTAATTCTTACGTTCACGAGACTAAATTTCAACCGCTCGCAAACTCTTATTCTTTTTTATGCCCTGGCATGCACGGGCGTATTTTACGGATTAAATTTTAAAGTATCGAAATTCACCATTGGCGAAATTTTCTCCGGCATCAAGAAGCTCTACTCTAAACAGTAATAAAAGTGAGCTATGGCCTCCAGGCAATTTCAGCGACTTTTTTCTTGTGGTTAACATACCTCGCAAGGACAAAAAAATAGTCCGACAAACGATTTAAAAAAATTCCACTATTCTGCGGTAATTCTTCTTTTGTCGTCTCAAAATAATGGATGAGTTTCCTTTCAACCGTTCTCGTATTTGTCCGGCAAAGATGAATGGAAGCAGAGAGAATAGTGCCTCCTGGTAAAATAAAGTTCTTTAAAGGAGGAAGCTCTGAGTCCATCTGATCAATTTCAGATTCTAGTTGACCAATGAAACTATCTGAGAGTTGCGGCAAATTATATTTTGTTCTATTTTCAGCTTCACAAGCGAGGTTAGAACCAAGGTCAAAAATCGCTGCTTGAATTCTGTATAAGAAATTTAATTTTTCTTTAAATTCTTCTTCAAGAATCAAATGGGAGCAACTAAATCCGAGCCGGGAATTAAGTTCATCAAGTTCTCCATAAAGATCAATCCGAGGATCTGACTTGAGCGCCCGAGCTCCGCTCACAAGCCCCGTCTCACCTCGATCACCGGTCTTAGTGTAGATGTTTGATTTTTTCATCACATGTTCCTTCTGTACCTACCGCCAACTTCATAAAGGATTGCGGTAATTTGACCGAGACTACAGTAACGGACGGCCACTAAGAGTTCTTCAAAAATATTTCCACCGGTCAAGGCCGTATCACGAAGACGCTTTAAGCACTCAGCAGATTTATCTTTGTGCTTATTTTGAAAGGCATGAAGACGATTGATCTGATCATTCTTTTCCTCACTTGATGCTCTCGACATTTCAATGGGCTTCCATTCCTCAAACTTTTCAGGAAAAAAAGTATTCACTCCAATAATCGGAAACTCTCCAGAATCTTTCAACGTTTCATAGTACAAAGACTCTTCCTGGATTTTACCGCGTTGATACATCGATTCCATAGCACCCAAAACGCCACCTTTATCAGAGATTCTTTCGAACTCAGCTAAAACTGCCTCTTCAACGATGTCTGAAAGCTCGTCAATGATGTATGAACCTTGCATTGGATTATCTGTTTTATTTAAACCAAACTCGCGGTTAATGATTAGCTGTATCGCCATGGCCCGGCGAACAGACTCTTCTGTCGGAGTCGTGATTGCCTCGTCATAAGCATTGGTATGTAGAGAGTTACAGTTATCTGAAAGAGCTAAAAATGCTTGAAGAGTTGTTCTGATATCATTGAAGTCAATCTCCTGAGCATGAAGAGATCTTCCAGAAGTCTGAATGTGATACTTTAACTTCTGAGCTTTTTCAGAAGCCCCGTATTTCTCCTTCATCGTCACGGCCCAAATCTTCCGGGCGACACGGCCTAGAACCGAATACTCAGGGTCAAGACCATTCGAGAAAAAGAAAGAGAGGTTTTCAGAAAACTCATCAATTTTCATTCCACGGCTTAAGTAATACTCAACGAACGTGAAACCATTTGAGAGAGTAAGCGCAAGCTGAGTAATCGGATTCGCTCCGGCCTCTGCGATATGGTAACCAGAAATAGAAACGGTGTAGTAGTTTTTAATCTTGTGCTTACAGAAAAATTCTTGCACATCTCCCATCATCTTGAGCGCGAACTCGAGAGAGAAAATACAAGTATTCTGTGCCTGGTCTTCTTTCAAGATATCAGCTTGTACCGTCCCACGAACTTGCCTCATGACCTCAACCATCTTTTCAACTTTTTCCTGATCGCTCTCTGGCAGGGCCCGGTTAATGGCCGTGTTCATAAACATCGCGAGAATAATTGGTGCCGGGCCATTGATCGTCATTGAAACTGAAGTGGATGGAGAAGTAAGGTCAAATCCTTGATACAGATCCATCATATCATCGAGCATACAGATTGAGACTCCAGACTCTCCGACTTTACCGTAGATATCGGGACGAACGGCCGGATCCTCGCCATATAGAGTTACTGAGTCAAAGGCGGTTGAGAGACGTTTGGCAGTATCGTTTTTAGAGAGGTAGTGAAATCGAGCATTCGTTTTCTTCGGTCCACCTTCTCCGGCAAATTGCCTTTTAGGATCCTCGTCAGCACGCTTGAATGGGAAAACTCCCGTCGCGTACGGATAAAAGCCTGGAAGGTTCTGAGAACGGATAAAACGAAGTTTATCAGAAGCATAGTGGAACCTAGGAAATCCAACTTTCGAAATTACTTGCTGAGAGAGTGATGTGTACTTGGTACCAGACTTGATATCTTTTCCACGAACAACATAGGTAAATTCACCTTTCATATACTGATCGATGATCTTATCGAATTCCTGGACTTCTTGGAGCTCAGATCCTAGTTCTTTCTCTAACTCTACTTTCAGTGTGTGCAGATCCTTACTGTCATTGATGAGTTTTGATGCATTAACAAGAGTTTCATAGCGCTGAAGTTTTTCTACAGCTGTTTTTGCATTTTGGTTGTACGAACGAACGGTATCAGAAATATCTCGAAGGTAGTTCACTCGAGAAGCAGGAATAATTGAGTTCTTCTTCTCAGGAGCTCGGTCATCAGGAATTTTATCTAACTCAGAGTTATGATCAAACTCCACGGCCTTTATCAGCTCTTTGAAAAGTGCGTTCACTCCAACATCGTTAAACTTTGAGGCCATTGTCCCAAAAACTGGGAGTTCATTATCGCTCGGGCTTCCTGGATGATTAGCGAATAAGAGTTTATTGCGACGGTACTGTTTACGAACATCCCGAAGAGCATCTTCGGAGCGAGGTTTTTCAAACTTGTTAACAGCGATGAAATCGGCCACTTCTAGCATTTCAATCTTCTCTAGCTGAGTCGAAGCACCATATTCCGGAGTCATCACATAAAGCGTTTTTTGGGCAACTTTTGTAATCTCATCACTCGCCTGACCAATTCCAGAAGTTTCAACCAGGATCAAATCAAAGTTTTGTGATTTAAGGAATTCGACCACTTTTCGGATCTCAGGAGAAAGCTCATTGGCAGAATCTCTGGTCGCAAGAGACCTCACATAAAAATTATGGTAAACCGCGGACCCAAGACGGATTCTGTCACCCAAGAGTGCACCTTGGTTTTTCTTTTTTGTCGGGTCCACAGAAACTAAGGCAATTTTTTTATTTTCATAGTAACGGTGAAATCTTAGAAGAAGCTCATCAATCAGTGACGACTTTCCAGCTCCACCAGTTCCGGTGATCCCCAAAACAGGAATGGATTTGCCTTTCACTGGAAATGGATTCTCTCTGTTATCTTCGATATAAGTGATCACTTTTGCCATCTCATACGGTGACAAAAATTTTCCTTCGAGCGCTTTAAAGTCGACCCCTTCAATGGTCGAGAAATCGCACTTATTAATCATGTCATCGATGATGCCGTTTAGGCCCAGAGCAGTCCCATCATTTGGGTGATAGATTCGGGTGATTCCTCGTTTGTGAAGTTCGGCGATTTCAGGAGGCGTGATTACACCACCGCCACCACCGAAGATACGTACATTTTTTCCACCGTTTTTATCCAGAAGCTCACGCACATAGGTAAAATACTCCATGTGTCCACCCTGGTAAGAACTCAAGGCGATTGCATGAGCATCTTCCGCCAGGGCAGCCTCTACCACTTCTTGGGCAGACCTGTTATGGCCTAGATGAATCACTTCGACCCCTTTAGACTGAAGTAATCGGCGCATAATATTGATAGAGGCATCGTGGCCATCAAAGAGGCTCGTGGCTGTAACAAATCTTAATTTTCTAGTTGTCATTGAGATAATCCCAGATATAAATATTATTCATTTAAAAAAGTCGTTTTTTTTGGTACATTATATCGGGCCGATTTCTATAAGGAAATGCTTTATAGCTTATGGCCCAGAGTGTATAATAAGGCTTCAAAGTAATGATAAGGGAATGCCTCATGAGTGATGAAGTAAAAGTAGAAAACCCATTTCATACGGCCCGTTTTAAGGCACCAAGAAAAGGTAAGAAACCACCCAAGCTTCTAGCAGTAGTTCATCAATCGGGATGTACTGGTTGTGAAGTGTGTATCGCTGGATGCCCAGTTGATTCGATAGAACTTGTTCCAGGTCCTGATCCTAAAAATCCTGGGTTTCAGCAAATGGTTGAGATCGATCTTTCAAGATGTATTGGATGTCAGAACTGTTCACAAGATTGTCCATGGGAAACAATTACGATGTATCAACATGACGATGCTTTCATTGCCTGGGGTAATGAGACCATTGCATCTCAACTTTACATCGATCCAGAACAAGTAGAAAAAACTAAAGAAGAAGTCGCTGGTTAAATAAAAAAAGGCTCCGTTAGGAGCCTTTTTTTATAGAACAAATGGAAGTGAGATCCCAACCATAATACTGCTATAATCCGTGTCTTTTGTTTCTTTCGTCGTACCCATCTTCAAATCAGAAAAGGTTCCCTTACGGTACTCAACATTGATGTCCACGAATGGAAGCATCGTAAAGCCAATCCCGGCCTTCATCCCTGAACCATTACTTAACTCAACTTTCTGCTTTCCTTTTCCATCACTGTAATCAGCAGTGGTTGAACCAGTCGCAGAAAAAATATAGCCAGCATAAGCGCGAAGCAAGATAGGAAATTCAAACCCCACAAAACCAGCGAACTCACTTGTCTTAAGTGGTGACTTATAATCAGATTCATCAACATTCAATGTACTGTTTAAATAATCAAGACCCAACTGGAACCCAAGTTTTTGATACCCAAGCCGTCCTCCGTATGAAGTTCCTGTTGATTTTTCTTCATTGAGTGGAGACTTATTAATTTTAAAATCCTGGAAGTTGTAGCCAACAACTGGTTCAATCAAAAGACCCGCGCTGGCAGGTTTAATTATCAAAAATGCCAAAATAAGAATAAACAACTGGGCAATTTTCATCGGTACGAGCTCCTAGGTAGATAAATGATGACCTTATCTATTCTAGGAGCTTTCGTATTTTATGCATTACTTTTGTATCTTACCAATTAGCTCATCTACTTGAACAAAAACGATGTCTTTTCCGTTTGAGGCCTTGAGTGCGATATGCCCCTGAGGAACTTCTTTAACATCATCTGAGGCAAGCGCTCTCCCTGTATGGTCCTTAGAACCAATAAAACCAACCATTTCTCCTTCAACTGCTAGCACCTGACCAATAACTCCTCTTCCGAAAAGAACGATGTCTCCATCATGAAGAGAATGCTTGCATGAAATGCAGTTGAAGCGATTATCCACAATGACTGTTGATCCCTTTTTCAAATTAAAGTCTGCCAAATCATCTCGAATCTTTGTAACAGAAAACAGATTTACATCAAGCTGAACAAAAATTCCCAGAACAAGACCAGTGCTCACTAACTGAGCAATTTTTGAGCGTTGAAGAATGATACCTTCGAATTCCATATTTCGAATTTTTTGCTCAGGGTTGTGTATTGAAAGAGAGAATTTTTTATCGAAAATAAATCTTTTAAGAACAAGAGAAAAAATAAATGTTGTTATCACAAGAACGAGCATCGAAAACATGAAAAGCCTAAAGAAGTACTGGCCCTGTTGATAAATAACAACATCTTTTGACTGCACCATGAAAGTGAGTGACATAAAAAGAATAGGCACAATCACCCAGCTTACAACATCAATCACCTTGTGTTTAAAAAACCATTCTTGTCTTTTCTGATGGTGATCGTATTGGACGATTTTGAGTCTGAATTCTTCAAATTTACTTTGTTCAAACAAATCCGGGCGTGCCTTCTGAAGACCTTCCCAGACATAATCTAATCTCTCAAGACTGCTGCTGAAGTAGTACTTCACGCCAGACTTGGTTTTCACATAAAACAAAGACCAACAAACAATATTCACTGACTCAATTTCAGAAAAGTTTAATGACTCTTTTTTGTTACCTTTATGAATGAGAATACAATCTTCATATACTTGAACCGCTCTATTGACTCTAAACTGCAACCAGTAAAAATAGACTAAGCTAGAAATCACGACATATGTAACGGAAGCCCAAAATTCGAATAAATAATTTTCGAATATATAGCTTGATCCATTTTTATAGAATGAAACAAGCCAGGACAATGCGATAAGAATTGATAAAAAAATCAGCATTAGCGTATACATCTTGTAGTGATTTCTGAACCGAAGATATCTTGGTCCTATAGATTCTAATTTTAGATTTGTATCCAAACTTAATCTCCTGTTTAGTCTATTCACCCTATCGGCTAACTAATGAGATAACTTGACTGTTTTAGTTTGAATACTGTAAGTCATTGAATTTATTTTTAATAATAAAGAATATCCCCAAGATGAGAAGGCAAAGAGAGATCCATTGGGAAGGAGATAAAAGGCCCCACTGCCCTCTGATACTGTCCCCTCTAAGAAACTCGACACAAAAGCGGAGAAACCCATAAAGAACGAGATAATGGCATATCAGAAGAAAGCGCGGAAGTTTTGATTTGAGCAAATAAAGACTAATAAGAAAAAGACCCGTCGCTTCGATCAATTGTGTTGGATGCCGGAAATGCTCGTGAGAGTAAATCCCCCAAAAAAAATCTGTCTTTTCGCCGAAACAGCAACCTGCTAAAAAACAACCTATCCTACCAATGCCGTGACCTATGGCAAGAGCTGGTACGATTGACCAAAAAACATTCACCGAAAATTCTCGATCAACTAATTTAAATAACCCAACATTGACAAGTCCCCCGATAAGACCGCCATAAAAAACAAATCCACCACCAGTCCAGAAGTTTATTTGACCTAAGACTTCAGTGCTTGGAGCAGCGGTAAAAGAAAATAAAAGCTTTGCCCCAAGCCAAGAAAAAATAAACAGACCCCAAAAGAAGATCTGGGCCTTAAGCCTTGAATAAGAGTCATCTAGAGTTGAAAAAAATATCTGATACCCCACTCCCCAGCCTAGGCCCATCAGGAGTGGGTATGAATAAAGAATAAAATTATGATTTTGGTATAGTACTGGCAGCATCGTTAGTTTTTTTTGCCTTTAATTGAAGGAAAAAATCTATGATTAGGAGTCCTGCCGCCACAGTGATACAACTATCCGCAACGTTGAAGGCCGGAAAGTGATGCGCTTCATCCTTCCAGTAAAACATTAAGAAATCCACAACGTATCCAAGTAAGAAACGGTCAATTAAATTTCCGATCGCACCAGAGATGATTAGTGCGTAAGCAAGAGAAATAAAAAATGGACCTTTCAACGATTTAACTAGCTGGACAAATATCCATCCACAAAAAATAACTGGCAACCCGAGAAAGAAAACTTGGCGAAACCATTCCGGTCCACCGGCGCCAAAACCAAATGCCGCTCCCGTATTTTTAACGTAAGCTAAGCTAAAAAAACCTTTAATAACAGGTAGCGTTTCACCGTAAAAAAAAGATTCTTGAATAGCACCCTTCGAAAGTTGGTCTACAATGATAAGAGTTGCCATTAAGAGACTCAAGGACCAAAAGCGGGCCATCCGAAATCCTCATCAAGCTTCATGCAGCAAGTTTTTTTCTGTTTTTAATAAAATCAAAAATAAGTAGAGCCGCAGCTACGGTAACACAACTATCGGCGACATTAAATACATGGAAGTGGTGTTCTTCTTTTTTCCAATAAAACATGAAGAAATCCACAACGAACCCTAAGGAAAATCTATCGATTAAATTTCCCGTAGCTCCCGCAATGATCAAGGAGTACGCAAGAGACATGTAAAGTGGCCCCTTGAGGGATTGATAAAGGAGATAGAAAACCCAGCCACAGAATAAAACGGGGAGCGCCAGAAAAAAAACCTGGCGGAACCACTCAGGTCCGCCTTGTCCAAATCCAAAAGCTGCTCCCGTATTTTTAACGTAAGCTAAGCTAAAAAAACCAGGAATAATGGTTTTCGTTTCACCGTAAAAGAAATTGGCCCTGATCGCATTTTTTGTTAATTGATCAACAACTACTAAAGCGATCATCAAAAATAAAAGAACAGAAAACTTTTTCATAAACACTTTCAGTAATAGTCCTTAGGATTAATCTCGTACTTCTCGATTTTTCTCAATAACGTTTTCTTAGGAATATTTGCATTGAGAGCTGTCTGATTTATACGGCCCTTATTAATTTTCAATGCCTGGACAATAAATTCACGCTCGAATAAATCTTTCGCTATCGCGAAGTCTAGTTTCCCACCTTCACCTACTTTGGTTCCAAATGAGAAATGGACATCATTACCAGACTTAGGTGCGACGGTGTTATCGAGGACTGAGTTTTGAATATCTTCAAGGTCAATAACGCTCTCTTCGGAGTGGTTATCTTTTGCTTCGGCTTTCGTTTTGTCTTTGAACACGATCGCCGGAAGACTTCCAACATGGATCATGTCTGAAGCTTCCATGATAAAGCAATGCTCGATGATATTTCTCAATTCTCGAATGTTACCGGGCCATGAATAGTTACTCAGGACATCCAAAGCTGCTTGCTCAGCACCTTTGACTCTCAAATTGTGAACATTGTTAAAGTAGTTAATGTAATGGTTCACAAGGTGAGGAATGTCTGTTTTACGATCACGTAAAGGCGGCAAGTAAACAGGCAGGACATTAAGACGGTAGAACAAATCTTCCCTGAATGTTCCGTCTTTAATCATTTCTTCGAACGGTTTATGAGAAGCTGCAATGATTCTCACATCCACTTTGATCTCTCTATTCGAACCAACAGGCATGAATGTCTTTTCCTGAAGAACACGAAGAAGTTTCACTTGCATCGCAGCCGAGATGTCGCCGATCTCATCCAAGAAGATCGTTCCGCCTTCAGCAAATTGGAACTTACCAATTTTTCTTGCATCGGCACCAGTGAACGCACCTTTCTCATGACCAAAGAGCTCTGACTCAATTAAGTTTTCAGAAATTGCTCCGCAGTTGATGGTCACAAATTTTTCATCTTTTCTTGGTGAATTGTAGTGAATCGCTTTCGCAACAAGTTCTTTACCAGTTCCTGATTCTCCGCGAATAAGAACGGGAGTGTTCACCTTCGCAAGTTTCGATATAACATCGAAAACTTTCTTCATGGCATTTGATTCGCCTACGAATTTATCATTTGAAGTTGCCGCTTCTCCAATTGATAACGTTGGTGATGAGAATGTAAGTGTTTCAACCATCGACCGGGCTTTCAATGCGCGCTTGATGAGGGCCACTAAATTTTCAGAGCTTATTGGTTTTTCTAAATAGTTATAGGCACCTTCTTTCACTGCCTTTACTGCATCGGTCACGTTTGAGTAAGCCGTGAGAATGAGAACGATGACCGATGGATCATGCTTTTTAATTTCAGTTAAGGCTTGGATTCCATCCATTTCCGGCATGTTCACGTCCATCACGACTAAGTCGTATTTTTGTCCGTAAACTTTATTGACCGCTTCTTTGCCGTTGTCTGCCACATCCACAACGAAGTGATGATATTCCAAGGCTTGTCTCACCGACTGCTGGAGGACCTTATCATCATCAACAACCAAAACCTTATGCATATAAACTCCTATTCGTTCTTAAGCTTTATAATAAACGACGTCCCCTCTCCCAATTGAGAAGTAGCGGTGATAACACCATTATGTAACTCAATGAAATATTTTACCAGATAAAGACCAAGCCCTGAGCCTTTAATTGAATGGGTTGAATCATTCTTCACCCGATAAAATTTATCAAAAATATGTGTGAGGTCGTCTGGTCCTACGCCTACTCCATTATCTTTGATCTCAATGTAGACCCATTCAGCGTCATCCCAGGTTTTAACCCAAACTGATTTCCCGCGACCTGCGTACTTCAGAGCATTTTCTACTAAGTTTGAGATCACCCGGTTCATAAGTACTGTATCAATTTGGATTGGATAAATTGGAGATAGATCTGTTTCGATTCTCATCTCTTTATTGTTGGCCTCAAACTCTAGTTTCGTGATGATACCTTCAATGATTTTGTTAACATCTTTTGATTCTTTACGAAGCGTGAGATTTTGCGATTCAATTTTTGTCAAATCTAAGATTGAGTTGATGAAGTTGTTCAGTTCTTTCGTCGAATTCATGATGTTATCAATGAGTTCAACCTGCTCCGAAGTGTTGTTGTATTTAATTTTCAGGATATCAGCAATTCCTGCAATCTTTGCCACAGGTGTTTTTAAATCGTGACTCATGAGCGAAATAAAATTCTGCTTCAAATTATCAACCTGTTTTAAAAGCTTTGTTTCTTCCTGAATTGCATAACGTGTTTGGTATTCTTCAATAGCTCGAAACGGAACCCAAATATAGTAGACAACAAAAATACTCAAGATCAGATGAGAAAGTTTAATCCACCAGCCAAAGGTTACGAAAGAGAGGTAGCTTGTTAAGAGGATTCCGACAATGAGGAGAATTGTCATCATCAAGCCTTTAACCGGCTGAACTTTCGAAATGATAAACGAAAGAAGAATCGCAATAATCACTGAGGCAACCTGAGTCACGAGATCCTGAACATCATAAATGGTTTTTTCTGAAATTAGGGCCTCCACAACATCTGCGTGCACAGAGAGCTTCGAGGTTTTAGCACTTTCCTTTTCAAAAGGAGTCTGAATAAAGTCACTTGAATTTGATAAGTACTGAGGCCCAATCAGGACCACCTTATCTTTAAAGAAACCTTTGGGAAAATTTCCCACGACTACACGGTGGAACGGGATCGATGGAATCCGGTTATTAAATGGATTTCCTGAATACTTTATCAGTGCAAAGTTCGCATCGGCTTCAGCGTTATAGTAAGCACCTTTGTAGGCCGTGGCATCGAGGACCGGCATTCCATGCAGTTCTCTAAACCTTTTGGCAGTCCACAAATGGAGTGAGTCTTCTCCTGAAATATTAAGAATTGCTCTTCTTACAACTTCATCTTTTGAAAAAACGAGTTGATCCTTATAAAGTTGCCCAAGGTAGTATCCCACGTCACGGAGACCCTCAGGTGGTATTAATTCACCCAGGTTATCGATTTCTGTTCCAAACTTAAACCTATCACCATCTGGATTATATTTCTTAATCGCATCATGAAATTCAGACTGATACCTTGCCTCAACTTCTGAATCAGGCTCTAAGAGAGAAACAAAATAGTTAACAATGGCCGGCCCATCTTCAGACAAGCGCTCCATGAGTCTTGTGTGAGAGGCGTAGGTGTAGGGATAGGTCTCACCGAGAAACTGATCACTCTCTTCATCCAACGAGATGAGAACGATGGGTGTTTTTAAATTGCGTGAAGGAAGATCTGTCTTTATCCAAAAATCATAAAAGATCGATTCGAGTGGATTAAACGAATACTGAATAAGAATAAGAATAAATGCGAGCGTCACAAATAAGGGAGCAAATTTACTAAACTCAACCGTCTTAAGTTTATTCAGCACGCTTTAGCTCCCCATGGCCAAATAAGTAATCCCATTCATGAGGTAAGAATTCTAATAACGTGATGTTTTGATACTGCGGACTTTTATGGACGGACGAGAGTTCTAAAAGCTTTCTAGAGGATAATGAATAGTAACTACCCTGTTTTCTAAACTTTTGACCAAGTCTTTCCAGCATAGATTTCTCTTCCGGAAACTCACCAATAAACTGAGTGAGTTTTTTGTAATACCCTTTACCCATCAAAACATTAAAAAGAAACTGTAATAATGGATGAAGGAAAAAACTTGCAAACCAATTCGTAGCACGCTTGAACTCTTGAAAAGGAATAAGTGCAAAAATCAAGCTTAAGGGTAATCTAACAAAAAATGTTATAAGACCGAGGACAAACATGGACTTGGTTCTTTTAGGGGCCATTCCTTTTTTAACCTGAAGCAGCAACTCAAAACAAATAGCTCTTAATTCTTCAATGGTCGACTGCTCCAGCAAATCTTTATTTAAGACGATGCTGACATTTTTCCAGCCCTGAAGAATAAATCCACGCTCTAGTGTTCCGTCATAAAAATACAGCCTCGGCATAGGAACGGCTAACTTATAGGACTCCTGGGACGCCGCTTCAAAATAAGCTCTCTCATCACTTGCCCGAAGCTCACGAGCACCGAGCAAAAAAAGAATAAAAGTGTCTTGATAACCTACAATAACGATGGCCAGACTTAATAAAAAAAGAAAACCAACTATAAACAACGCTCCGCTTAAGATTATCCATAGAAACAAGCTTAAAATGATGAATCCAAGCAAAATAAAAATGGTGGCACGCATAGGAAATAACCCTGATTTTTTAGTATGTTAAAGCTATTTTACCACCTCACAATTCTTATTTACATTACTTTATTACAGTCTTAAGGCTTTCAGATGGACTTTAATTGGCCCTAGAGCTATAACCTGCCGACACAAAAGGAAGCATATTACGCTTTCCAGCATTTTTTTAATAAAAATGGAAAATGATTTCATTGAGCAAATCGAGAATTTGGAAGATCTAATTGGTTCTCCAAAAGAAAAACTTGATGACGACTGTCTCATCTGCGAATGCTTTTGTATAAATGTTAGGGATATACGCGATCGTTGCGAACTAGCAGTCGATATCGATCTTCTAACACGAGATTTAAGTCTTGGCAGAGGATGCCAGTCTTGTTTGAAAAATAAAGATGTTTGGATAGATAGAGTATTTTAAATGCGAGTTACTTTAGATAGTCCGAAAGGAGTTTTGAATGGCTTTTGAACGTTTGTTATTTGGTACTGCAGGTGTCCCTAATAGTACAGTTAAGAAAAATAACCCAGTAGAAGGGGTTAAGAGAATTCATGAGCTAAGTCTCGATTGTATGCAGTTGGAGTTTGCTCACGGTGTTCGCATGAAAGAAGAAGTTTCTTCTGCTCTTCGTAAAGTTTCTTATGAGCTAGGTGTTCCGCTTACTTCACACGGTCCTTACTATATCAATTTGAACGCTAGAGAACAGGATAAGATCGACTCATCAGTTGAGCGTATTATTCAAACCGCAAAGATCTCTGATCTTTGTGGGGCAGAATCGATGACATTCCACGCGGCTTTCTATATGAAAGACTCGCCCTACGATGTTTTTGATCTCGTTGAAAAATCATTGAACGTCATCGAAGAAAGACTTTCACGTTTAGATATTGAAATTGAGTTACGTCCAGAATTAACTGGGAAGACGTCTCAGTTTGGTTCACTCGAAGAGCTAATCAGCCTTTCAAAATCAGTCACAAGCTGTAAGCCGTGCATGGACTTTTCTCATCTTTATGCTCGTACAGGTTCTGTGAATGACTATAAAGGGTTCTGTGAAACACTAGAAACCTTGAAAAACGAACTCGGCCCTAAATCTTTAGAAGAGATGCATATTCATATCTCAGGAATCAGCTCTAACTCTAAGGGCGACTTAAAACACTTGAACCTTGAGAAATCAAAATTCAACTGGAAAGACCTTATGAAGGCACTCAAAGATATGGATTGTAGAGGTTACGTAGTTTGTAACTCTCCAAATCTTGAAGTTGATGCTCAGATGTTGAAGCAATACTACATGGCACTCTAATTTGATTTAAAATCACATAAAAAAGCCTCCAAATTGGAGGCTTTTTTATTTTATGCTGCTTTATAATTTTCTTGATGAGTTATGAGATCTCGCAAATGAGACTCGTCCCCTGCCTGTAGTCCCACTAAATAACAAAATCCATCAGAATGAGTGATCAAAATTTTTGTAAATCGTGGATCCCATGCTGTCTGCAGAACTTTAAAAAGACAATCGTGATCGTCTTTTTCGCTCAAGACACAATATTGTGAAAATTCTTCGGCAGAAAAAATCGACCAATTTACAGGAATATCGAAAACTCCAAAAGTTGACCTAAATCTAAGCATTTGAGACTGAGGAACAAATTCCCCACGAATAAAATCAAGCTTATAGTCTGTGAGCTTGAGCTCGAGGCTCGAAAGCTTGGCTTCACCCTTTTTTTGGAGTTTTAAGGTCTCATCAACCAGGAATGTTAAGAAGTCTGTGCCACTCATGCTAATACCTCAAACATTGTTCGTCCTATCATACCAAGAACTTGACCTTTATGTTGGGTCGGCAAAAACTTCATGTCTAAAAACAGAACGTTGGCCTGGTATTTCTTTCAGGCTCTCCTACTAAAAAAAAGAGAACAGCGGTACTGTGAATTAAATCGAAAAGGGAAATTATGAAACATATCTTGCTCCTAATTATTGTCACATTTAGCTTTAATGTTTTTTCTGCTTGGGAACTTAATGATGTCTCGTACTTATACCCTTTAAACGCAACAAGTATGCTCGGACCGAAGATGTCGGGACCTAAAGGTCAACTTCTTCCAGCTTCAATGTCGAAATTCTTTGAATCGGATTTGATCGTAAGCGTGAATAGACCTGAAAAGACCTATCCAATCTTAAAGTCTGTTGGAGTAAGAATTGATAATTGTTTCCAATTTACAACAAATCCAAATGAGGTTTGTTCAAAGCAAATCAGGATCGTCTGGCAACCTGTGTATAAAGATGAGACGAAAAAACTGACAACTTGGGATGCAGCTATTCATACGTTTTATAACTTAACTGATGCTGAATTTAATCGACTGACAATAAAATTACAGAACTTGAAAAAGAAGTATGAATTGAACACAACGAAGTTACCGCTTCAAGTTCATCCTGGTTTCAGTCTGCCTTTAAAACAGTTGCAGTTCGCTAAAGACTTAAACACAATCATTCTTTCATATTGTGGATATGAAAACTTGGCCCGGATGACATTCATGAAGATGGTAACTGAAAACATTTGGTGGTCATTCGGTGGTGTAGATAGAGCAATTGACAATACCTGGGGGCCAATCCAAATCCCAAGAATGGTAAACGAAGATACAAAACAAGATTTTTTCAACGATGGCTTTAACGATCCAGTCGGAATGAGAGGATCAATTGTTCCAAGCTTACCTGCAAAAAATGATAATCTTTCACCACTACTCATCGGTGTTAACATGTATAACGAAGATTCAAAGATTGAGTCGTTTAAAGAAGCTTCTCTAACTTGGAATCGTATCTTAAACCCCAAAGCGTTTAACACTACAAACATGGACTGTGTTCACTGTCACATTGCGGGACTGACTCGAACTTGGGCAGAGGTGAAGCACTCGAATGTTATGAAAAAAATTAATACAGACCTCGGCAAGTACACTCAGGCTTTTAAAAACAGACATAATCTTAAAAACGTGACTGACAAAAAGGATACGACAAAGTCTCTACGTTCTTTTGGTTACTTTCACAATGCTCCGTTTGTGAACGAGCGAACGATTAATGAAAGTGCTGAAGTTGCAGATTATTTGAACAGTAAAATTAAAAGATAATCCTACTGTAATGGGTTAATGGGCTCGAGAGATTCGTGATATGTTTTTATATTACTAATATCTGAAATGAGCCATTTCCCATTATCAAATACGAGTTCGGCGATTTTTTTTACTTCTGTGTTAAACACAGGCTTGTCTTGGTTGCTGGTCGCAAAGCCTACTGAGTAAGTAATAAAGCACTTTTTTTCCTGGCATGACTTAGACAGAATTTTAAAACTATCCTTTTTGAGGTTCCGTAGATCAGCAAACTTCATAAATTCCTCGTCGGAAATGTTCACTAAACTTTGCTGCAAGTTACCAGTTACTCTTTCTAACACAAACTCTTTTGTGACAACGTTTCCAATTCTTGATTCCACAAATGATTTTAGAGCAGACTCTGGGTTTAGGTTGTCTTCTTGGCAACTTAGTAAAAAAAGCAATAAGGGAAGAATCCATTTCATCATCTTAACCTTTCTGGTTGAAAACCAAGTTCATGAACAATTTCCATAAACTCTGACCAATTAAAAACATTTAAGTCTTTGGGCGTATCTTGAAATTTTATCCCAACACCTGTTAAATCAAGAGAAGAGGCAACTACTTCCCCTCTCTGAGTAAATTCGCGATCAGCAAAATAAATAGTGACACTAATTTTATCAGTTATCTCTTTGGCTTCATTCAATTTTATGAAGCAGCCCTCTTTATCCCAATTGGTTAGATGGCCTTTTAGTTCGAGCTCTCCACTTCCAACCTTGCAATCAATCGTTTTAAGCATAGGATCAAAAAGGTCGTGTGGGTCATAATTGGCATTTATACTGGCCAAAGATAAATAATAGGAAAGTATCTGATAAAGAAAGTAGGAAATTGTAATATAAAAAAATAAGGCGATAACAATCACTTTATTAAACTCAATAAATAAACCTTCGAGGACTTTAAAACCTACAAGAAATATTGAAATTTTATAGGCCAATACCGAATGTCGATGATGTTTCCAGATTAAAATACTCGACAGTATAAGAGTCATAGCCACATACCAGAATAGCTCGAGTCCTTTCTTTAAATAAACAAATGAAAAAGGTGAAATGTGGTGTCTGTATGCATGCTGAATAAAGAGAAAAAGAAATGAGAGAACCAGGAAGATTACTACGTTAGAAATAATTGTATCTTTCTTTTTTACTTTCAATTGTTCCATATTCGTTTTGCCTTATACTACCATTATGAATGAAGTCACTCTGGAAATCTCCTCAATTTGTATCTCGTGCGATAACTGCCGCCTAATTTGCCCTGAAAACGCAATAGTTACTAATGGCAAGCTATACACAGTGGATGCATGGAGCTGTACTAATTGTGGCCTCTGTATTGAAGTCTGTCCCGTAGATTGTATCAAGGAAATTCGTCCTACTTAACCTCTTGAACGATACTGTTCCACCATATAGATTTTTCTTCCATTTTGATTGCGTTGCTCCCTGTTAGAATAATACAAGAATTTAATGACTGGGTCACTTCATCTGAATTGAGGTTAATCACGTTTGGAGATTTCGCGTAGTAGCTGTTATTTTGAAGATTAATCTTCCAAGTTTTAAGAGCTTTTTCCTGAACTAAAAATCGAAGGAAAGGATGAGTTGATTTATTCTTATAGGTATCAAGTATTCTAAAACTTGTTTCCCAATACCTTTGAACTGTTCCAAAGTCCCAGTAATCAACATTGTCCAAAAGAATACCGGGAATATCTTTTTCCTGAAAAGGACACACTGATTCAAAAAATGAACTCGGTCCAGGTGTTTTGGTTAACTGAGACAGATCGACGTAGGATATCCCTGTGTATGTTTCTACCCTATGATTCGGAGGTAGATCTTTATTCTTAATAATTTTTTTAACCAAACGGTTCTCATCCATCTCAAGGGAGTTGTACCCCAGAGAAGAATTAACCCAATACGTGAACAAAGCTGCAGGACTCTTCGTATAAGGCGCAAGGATCTTAATCAAATCGTCTTTCTTGAGATAGAAAAACTGGTCCGCATTCAATACCAAAAGCTTACCTTTGTACTTAACTGTCGGTAGTGAAGCTAGGTTATGGATTGCTCCGCCGATATCAAGGATGTCTGGACGCTCCATTAAAAATTCTACGCCCTCAAAAGCAGGACGAGACTTGCAAAATTCAAGAATCTGATCGCCCATGAAATGAAGATTAATATAGATTTTATCAATTCCTAAACTTTTTGCGTAGGCCACTTGAAGCTCAAGGAGGTTCTTTTCAAAAACCGGCCAGAGAACCTTGGGGAGTTTTTCAACAATTGCTCCCATTCGTGTTCCAAAGCCAGCGGCCAAAATAAGACAATGATCAATTCGCATAGTAGTACTGAAATAGTTTTGTTTTAAGTTCGGCGTACCGAGGCTTATCCATCATGGTCATACGAATTTTTTCCATTGCAAATCCAATATACTTTAAATATCTGTCGTCTTTACGCCAATTGTAGATGTAGCAAAAGCTTCCAACCGCTTTAAAGACTCGTTGAATCAGCATGTCATCGTAAAGATCTAAAAACTCCTGATAATCTTTTTGACCATGAATATTCTGATTCAGATTTTCAAAATAATACCGTTTTAAGTTCTGACGATTGTCTTCATTTACGTTGTAGTAACAATCTTCTAAAAGTGAGACCAAGTCGTACTGCGGAATACCCCACCTCGCATCCTGGAAATCAATAAAAACATAATGCCCACCTTTCACCATAATATTTCTCGAGTGAAAATCTCTATGAGTGATCACCATTTTATGCTCGGCAAGTCTTTTCATTATTGGAGCAAACAGGCCCTCGAGTTCAGCAATGAAGCCTTCATCCGGATTTTTATTAAAAAAATTCATAAAATACTTGAACGTGAATCGCGTCTCATCCATGAATTTTTGATAATCAAATTTTAACTGAAAAAGGTTTGGATTTTTTATTGAAGAGATCGGAATTCGGTGAAGCTCAAGTAACTGGTCCACAATAGTCTTATAGACTTCGAACTCTTCTTGCTTGGTTGTCACTTCACTGATGTAGTTTAGAAGCGTGATGTTCCCTAAATCCTCTTGTAGAGAATACCCTCGAGAGAGATTGTGATCGATGATCTGAGGTACTCTGATGTGATTCTGCCCCAGAAATTGTTGAACAGACAAAAACGGGTGACTTTCCATTTCTCCATCAAACGGATTATCTAAGCAAACAACGTAGCTATCTTGATTGGTAAAGATACGATAATACCTACGCGTGGACGCATCACCTGTTAGCTTATCGACTTCGTCGAGTTTTTCGTTTTTTAAAATTTCTTTTTCTTGAGTCTTGTTAAATAGCTCCTCAATAAAAAAGCGTTCTGCCTGCTCTGGTTTCATATGTTTTTGTCCCTGACACTATTGATAAATGAATAAAATAATTTCGAGGAATTCGTCTTTCCCCTTAACTCATCTTCCTTTGAATTTTTAATTAGAAACGACTTAAATAGTGATTCTTCCCTATTTATCAGATTAGCATCTCCGACTTGCATGATAAAGTCAGCAGTGTTTCTGTTTTGGATTTGCAGCCAAGAAAGATAGTACTCCCCGTCGTATCCACTTCTGACGGTTACATAGTGGGCCCATTTATGAACTTCCATTTTTTCATCGATGCCGATTTTCCCGAGAGATAGAATCCTTTCTAATGGTAAGTAGCCAACCGGAATAAAGGTTTGCTTGGGGTAAGCCAGATTTTCACTTCTCACTAGTTCGTAAGATAGAATACTCACAAGCATGCTTTCATGCTTAACGTATTTTGAAATTAAACCGCTTGAAATAAAGAGCTCTCCTTTTGGTAAGGAAAAATAAACAGGAGACTCTAATTCAATAATATTTACTTTGGCCGTTTTAAGTCGCTTAAAGAAAATTTCATTCTTTGAAATGATCTCGTTGACTAAATCCTGAACGTATCTTTCTGAAGAACTGGATAAACGAAGAGTCTTTACACCCGGGGTGGCAAGAAAAGAGCCTTTTAGAGACGCCAAGTGATCAGCGTAATCTTTTTCTTGGAGTGTTGAATAGGGTGCGCTTGAGAGATCTTTATTTTTCACTGGCGTTGGAACAATAAAGGTACTGCAAGAAACCAAAAACACAGTCATTAAATGACAATAAACCCCTGCTTTTCGCAGGGGTTTAATTAGAGGGCCTAAAAATTTAATGTTAAAATCCGCTTGCGACTTCACGACCGTTATCTAAGTAGAAAATTGTAAAACCCGAATAAATTTTATTAGGGTCCTTGATGAGTGGTCGGTTATTGTCCCAGATAAGTTTCCACTTACTCATGGTTGCATAAACGTCTTTAGAGATTGTTCCAAGTGTGTCACCAGTTTTGATGAGGTAAGGATTTCCTTGAGGGTTCCAGATAAACTCCTCAGCGGGTGCAACGTACTTGAGAACCATTCCATTTCTCACTGTAGTTGAAGATTTAAGAAGGTCTCTATTTTGGTTTGCAATCTCTTTCCAGCGACCATAATCCCCGTAAAGCTTGAATGCAATCATCATGAGAGTTTCATTTTTTTGAACATTGTATTGTTTGATAGTTCCGGCTTCAGAGGAAACTTTCGGAGACGTTTTTTCAATCACGGGTTGTTCACTGTCTGTGACAATCTGTTCTTCAGTAACATCCATGGAATCTGACTCAACAGGCGTTTCTGTGTTTTCAGAAACTTCTGCACCCATCGGATCCTCAGTTTCTGTGCCCGCAGTTGCAGCTTCAGGTGTGGACTCTGCTGGGGTTTCAATAAACTCATCAGCTTCTGATAATTCAATCTGTGGGGTTTCTTCATCAACTTTTTGAGCTGACTTAGAACCTGAACAAGATACAAGTAATAAGCTAACTAACACTAACCAAACCGTAAGCTTCATTTTCACTCCCTGATAATGAACACAAACAAAGTTTATTATATCCTTACGTAAAGAACAGTGTGGAAAAATTTGCTAAGTGTTAGAAATAGAAAAACATATCTTTCTGGTCAATTGAATCCCAGATTTTTTTTACAAGTCGATCGAAGTGTTCTTCGTTGTCGAGGAAGTCTAATTCATCGGTATCTACGATCAGAGATTTTCCAAGATTGTAGTTCGAGTACCACTCGTCGTAATACTTATTTAGACTCGTAAGGTATTCAACAGGAATGGCCTGCTCGTAATCGCGACCACGTTGCTTAATTCTTTCTTGAAGCTTAGGAATTGATCTCCGTAAAAAGATCATAAGCGTAGGTGGACTTAAATACTGAATCATCGATTCATAAAGGCTTCGATAATTTTCGTAATCTCGTTTATCAAGCTTACCTTGATCATAGAGTGAGCGAGCAAAAATGTTTGCATCTTCGTAGATCGATCGATCTTGAATCGAACTTGCTGGAAGTGTTTCAATTTCTTTGTGAGTGTTAAATCTGTGAGTCAGAAAATAAACCTGTAAAGGAAATGACCAACGAGACATATCACTGTAAAAATCTGATAGGTACGGATTGTCTTGAACAGATTCAAAATGTGGCTTCCAACCTAACTTCTCAGACAACTTTTTTGTGAGAGTCGTTTTACCACTACCAATATTTCCCGCCACAACCACGAACATAGGATTAGAAGCGCTCGTAAGGCGATGATAGGCCAGCTCTGACATTGAATTCTCCTGAATTTGCATCGGAAGAGCCTAATATGAATCTCCTCATAAATCTTGACTCAATCAATCAATTTATAAATTTTTTCTCGCCGTTCACAAATCTAGTCTTATTACTTAGAATTGGTCTTAATGAATTATTTTAGTTTAGTTTTTGTTTGTATTTTCTTGATGTTGAGTGACTCTTCGAATGCGCAATCGCTTGTGGAAGATGCTAATCTCTCAAGCCCTGCTGCAGGGAATGAAAATCTTTTTAATGAGACAATAAAAATTATTTCAGAAAGTAAGAAAATTTTTATTCTAACAAATAATAACCAACAGCTTGGACCCGGGGATTTTGTCTCTTTAGCGCTTGAGAACAATCTGGCCGCGCGAGCAGTGGTGGCTAAATCCCATCAAGGACAAGTAGGAATTAAGATCTTAAAAATTTACTCTCTGACTCAGTGGGGAAAACTCAAAAGAAACCAAGAAGTTCAGATCATCAAAGGTGATGACTCTTACTTCGGTAAAACACCTGAAGTAAAAACTGAAGAAACTCCCGTTGATAAAATCAAATCCGAAGAAGACCTCTACACAGGCAATGTTGTAGTAGAAGATGACATCGAGGTATTTGATGAAAATAAAAATCGCCATATAAAACCAGATAACATTGTGGCCGTAACTGGTGCTTTCTTTGATGCCTCCGAAGTTGAATCAAGGGGTGGAGTTGTACGAACTACAGAATTTGGGATTTCCTGGGCCTATCAGTTTGCGGATAATTTCTTTGTTGAAGGTCTCTATGGTCGAGCGGCTTTGAATAACTATCCAAATGAAGGGATGCAAACACTTGTAAACCACCTTACGACCAGGGTGAAGTATAATATCAAAGGTCCTGTTTACACTTTCTTTATGCCTTATTTCGGTTTTCATACCTACACTGTTTCAAGTCCAGATGCTGGGAAAACTAACGATCCACTCGCTGATGAAGAACAATTGGTAGCCATAGATAATCTAAAAAAATCTGGACCCGTTTTTGGTGTTACGATCTTGCGAAGACTAGTTCCAGGGTGGTTTATTAAAGGTGATATTGGTTCCGATATAGTGAACGTGGGATTTGCAATTGAGTTCTAAAATAATTTTTCTTTTATTTGTTCTTGTCGGCTGTGGGGTTAAGGGAGATCCGATTAATCCCGAGGCCAACAAAGTTCCGTCGCTCATGGAAAACTACCCTGATATCGAGCTCGAAGATTCAATTAATGAGACTAAGAAAACACCATAATGGCACTCATTATTGCGACAGGCTCTAACATCGGTGATTCAGTTAAACTTTTAAACGATGCTTGCGATTTCTTGAGTAATGAATTTGATTTCAAGGCCAAAAGTCGCAT
>JACCDH011794795.1_pt1 | contig 40838 bp, 42 predicted proteins | sample 7442481 | NCBI WGS metagenome assembly JACCDH01 (sample SAMN15323433, study PRJNA562643) | freshwater metagenome | isolation source: river surface water | place: USA:Blue River Watershed | collected 2017-08-15 | reverse complement strand
CATAAAAAATGATCTCCCGAATAATTAATTGGGGCCTGCTCTTTGCTGGTAAATTCATTTTTGAAACTGATAGAACACCAATCAAGTAGGGCAGTTCGAATTGAAGAAGTTGAAATAAGAAAGGCCACAAACGTGGCCTTTCTTTCAGATGAGAATCATCAGATAGCTTTGAACAGTTTATTTTTTCTTAGGAGCAGCTTTAGCTGGAGCCGCTGGAGCTGGAGCAGCTTTGTTAGCATCAGCAGCTTTTGTGATCTTGAAAAGCTCAACTTCGAAGATAAGAGTTGCGCCACCAGGAATTTTTGGAGGAGCACCAGCTTCGCCGTAAGCAAGGTCAGAAGGAATAACGAATTTAGACTTCCCGCCTTCTTTCATTGTTTGAAGACCTTCAGTCCAACCTTTGATCACACGGTTAAGTGGGAATGAGATTGTTTTTCCACGCTCAACAGATGAATCAAATACAGTCCCATCAGTAAGAGTTCCGTGGTAGTGAACTTCAACTACGTCTTCAGCAGCAGGACTAGCTCCTGTACCTTCTTTGATTACTTTATAAGCAAGACCAGACTCAGTTTTTGTAGCACCTTCGTCTTTAACGAATTTAGCAATAAAAGCTGTTCCAGCTTCTTTTTCTTTAGCAGCAACTTTATCCATACGAGCTTTGAAAACTTCTTGGATACGGTTTTGGTAAACGGCCATATCTACTTCTGATTTGTCATTTTTAGCGGCCATTGAAACACCCTTGTAAAGAGCAGCAAGCTCTTTATCAGAGAGAGTTAAACGCTGAAGGTTTCCACCAAGCATATACCCCATGGCATAAAACGTTTTATCGTCTTCTGACTCAAGAGTTACTTTTTTTGGGTCATTCGAGTTACAAGCAGTAAGAACTAGAGCTGAGGAGATTAGGCTTAATAAAACCAATTTCTTTTTCATTGAGAGCAATCCTTTGTTAATTAAAAACAATAAAAGGATAACTTTATTTTTGTCTCTTTGCCAATATTTCCAAATGCCTATCTGACTTCCAAAGGATAAATATAAGACTCACTGCACCTACCGTAGTTGCAATAAGCCCTACAGGGATCTCGGCCCCAGAAATTGGGAAGTAATAACATAAAACATCGGTCAACATCAGAAACAGTCCGTTCAGAACTGCCCCTACAGCAAACTCGCCCACGAGATCGAAGGACTTGAACCAAAGTTTTCTTGCGACGATAGGAAAGATAAGACCTAAAAAAGAGAATGCACCAAACAGCGCCACAACACAAAAGGTCCCTACGGCCACAAATATAAATAAAAAGCTCAGAAGGAGTGACTGACGAGACTGCATATTTCTCGAAACATTCTTTCCTAATGAGAAAAGTAAAAAATCATTCTTTAAAAAAAATTGACCACATAAAAATAAACATTCAACAGCAAATAAAATACTTAAAGCTTCTGTATCAGCAAATCTAAAGTGACCAAACCACAATTCGGCCGGAAAGGGTAAATTAAAGGCCAGGAAAAGAAATTGCCATAGCGAAAAGATAGCACCTACTAAGAGATTAAAAGTCAGACCGAACAAAAGGAGTCTTTCGATATTTTTATAATGCCCGATAAAACGCGAATAGAGCCATCCGATACCAATGAAAAAAGGAATCCCGACTAGAATCAGGTAAAGAACGGGAGTATTAAATCCAAAAAGCAGTAGCACCGAATGAAAAACGAGAATCCACAAGACTCCAAGACCATCGAGTCCAAGAGTTGAAGAACTCGCTAGGATATTGCGAGAACTCATCTGCACTAGACTACCCGTCTGGGAAACGATCACTCCGGTTAGCATGGCACATAAGAATCGTGAAATCACATAGTCCATGTTTTCCCAATCTTTAAGACATTTCTATCTATTTCAAGTTGAACTCGCTCGGAGCGGAAACAGATCCAGGAAAAATCATGTTCAATCATGATGATTGATTTTTTTCGGGCCAACAACACTTCAAGGCAACCATTTAAAACTTTTTTCGCATTCTCATCTAAGTATTGAGAAGGTTCATCCAAAATATACAACGATCTATCCGCGGCCAGACCTAAACAAATCTTTAAGGCCTGTCCTTCCCCACCTGAGAGAGACGCTTGATATCTGTCTTCTTTTTTATCAAGGCCAAACTGTTGCCAGCAATGGAGGAAAAAATCTTGATCAATACTTTTTTGGCAGGAATCGATAAATAGTTGCTTGAGTTTTTTTAATGAACGGTTATAAAAAAGGTCCATACTTAACTGTTCGACCAAGGCCACTTTGTATGAAGAATCATGAACCCAGCGCGCAACAAGCGAGGATTTACCAAGACCATTTTCACCGCAAATAATGAGCGATGATCCCGGTGCTACGGATACATCGATATCACATCCACAATGCGGTAAAAAAAAAGGGTCATTAACTTTTAAACTAAACATAAATGTTACAAGATACTATCCTCTTACGTAATATGTGTTAATTCATTTTAACGGAGTTTTTTATGACACTAAGAAAGATCTCTACTCTTCTCATTTCAGTAACTATCCTCGGGAGCTGTTCTTCACCAAAAACTTCAGACCGCTACCGTGAAGGAAATAACGAGGGTCAGGAAGTGGCCTTAACCGTAGAAGAAGAAAAGAAACTGACCCAAGAGGCACTGCCGGAAATGAGAAAAGAGTTTCCTACGGTTAAAAATGCAGAGCTTCAAGCTTACATTAGTCGCCTTGGACAGAAAATTGTTAACGCTAATAACCTGAACAATAGACCTTATACCTATACTTTCACGGCCGTTGATTCTCCTATGATCAACGCTTTTGCGATGCCGGCCGGAAGTGTGTTTATTACTGCTCCTATTATTGCTGCTGCAGAATCAGAAGCAGAGATTGCTGGAGTCCTTGGTCATGAAATCGGACATGTGACTGCACGTCACACGGCCGAGAGAATGTATGTCGCTAAAAAAGAACAGTCGAAGGCCTATATCTTCGGTGGCATTGGTGCGGCCATTGGTGCAGGAATTGGATACGTTGCTCAGAAAAAACTCTGCGATCCAAAAGATCTCGCTTGTAGAGCAAAAATTCTAGGTGGTGGTGCGGCCGTAGGTGGCGTTGGTGGTTTAATGGTTCAAAAATATGGGTTTATGAAAAATTCTCAAGAAGATGAACTCGAATCAGACCGAGTAGGATTCCGTTATGCAGTAAACGCTGGTTACGATAAAGACAAAGTTGGTGACTTCTATTCCAAACTTTTGGCGATGGAAAAAGAGTCTAAGAAAGGTCAAAATGCAGCGATGCTTTGGCTCTCAGATGCGATGGCCTCACATCCATCATCAGACAAGAGAGTGGCACAGGCAGAAGAGATGAAAAGCAAATACCAAAATAGCACTGGTATCGGAAGCACTCCAGAATTTCTTCGGATGAAAAAAATTGCTCAAGAAATCGTGGCCCAAAATAAGAAAGCTCAACCTACTAACTAAAGCTTCGACGACCAATAAGCAAACGCTTCAAGCTGTGATATCCCCGGAACTAAGACTCCGGGGTAAGAAAAAGTCATCCTTTGCGATGACTTTTTTATTTCTACTTTTCCCTCTCGACCTGAGTCCACAATCCCTACATGAAGTGTCTTGGGCGAAAACGTATTCATCATTTTTGATGACCAATTGACGTAGGCAAAATCTGACGGGTAAGTCTTAAGGATTTTATTCTGGATGAACCATTTCACGATACCATCTTGGACCATCACCATACCTGGAGGTCTCTGTCCCACAAAGTCTCCCAAGTAGAAAATCGCTTCAGTCTGAGAAGGGATGGCACTTATGATTTTTTTCTCTAACACATCCACTTTATTTTTTAAGACGGCCTTCTCATTTTCACAATGAACTAACACCTTATCTAGCACAGACAAGGCGGAGTTGATCGCTTCACGGGGAGTAAGGTTTCTTGTTCTGACTTCACTTGAGGTAATTTTAGGTCGAGATTTAAAAATTCTTGTAAGCTCACGGCTTTCATCGAAAAAAACCACTGCCCCCTCAAGCTTGGACATAAGTCCTTGCGAGAGGAAGATTCCTCCTGGAAAAATCTCTCCTTTGAACTCTTCTTTCTTAACAGGATTAAAAATTGAAATTCCCTGGAGCTTAGGACTCTTTAGTAGTCCTATTTCCTTTAAAGTGGTCGTTGTGATTCCAGAGAGGGAGACAACTCGTTTCACATCAGGTTTAAAATCACAGGCAGAAAAAACCACTTTTGAGAAAAAAACAACCAATAGACTAACTAATATTTTCATCCATCACCTGATTGGCCTTTTTATCACAATACTCATTCTGTGGATGACCCTCGTGTCCTTTCACCCAAACCCAATCAACTTCAAGAAAGTTTTCACGGACTTTATCTAGGGCCTGCCAGAGTTCTAAATTTTCAGGAGCCTTGTTATCAGCTTTTTTCCAATCTCGCGCCTTCCATCCTTTGACCCAGGTCTTCATTCCATCCACAACATATTTTGAATCAGTCACAACTTTTACTTTCATCAGAAGAGGCTCTTTGCCAAGTTTTGCGAGATTTCCTCGAAGATCCTCTAGACCTCGTAAAGGACCAGAGAGCTCCATTTTATTATTTGTTGTGTGGCCATCAAACTCCACCCCTTCTACAACAATCTGCCCGCTCTCTTCTTGAACAACATAAGCAAAGGCACCAGGACCGGGATTTCCTCTGCATCCTCCATCAGAATACAAAGCCAAAGTATTTGGCTCACCAGAAATCTCCTTTGGAGTGGGTAAAACTTCTGTGCTCTCTTTAGATTTTTCTGGGACACATTCAAGACCCTTTCTAATCGTGTCAAAGGCGGTTTTTAGCTCGCTTGTCATAGAATTTTCTTTTTTGAGCCAATTCTCGACTGAATTCAGTGCCTGAAGGTGCTTTTTCTTCATTTTTGCCTTTAACAATTTGCGGCAAAAGATCTATTCCCTTTGCCAAGTTTTTAACGCGATAGTATCTTGTGTAGAATTAAACTCAACCAGGAAACAACCTCTGAGTCTTCCATTTTCGATTAAAGTTTATAAGCAATACTTTAATTTTGCATCTTCGCACTTTATGATTTTTGATAATGGCACTCGAGAGCCTCTTCACGGTCATAACTATCGAGTCCAAATCCGTGGAGAAGTCCCGGCCCTTGAAGGCGACATGGTTTTTGATTTCTTAGATATAAAACCGATCGTCCGAGAAGTCTGTGATTCTCTGGACCATAAGCTCCTCATCCCGAAAGACAATAAGCACTTGAAGATTTACACCGAAAAAAAGAACTATGTGATTGAAACACCCGACGAGAGTATGTTTTCAATACCTATGACAGATGTACTTCTTCTCCCTATACTTAATACAAGCGCTGAACGGATTGCTGTCTACATTTGTGATGAAGTCAGAAAGAAGGTTTTGGCCAAATTTAATTTTTCTTTTAATAGTTTCGAAGTGGAGGTTGAAGAGACGCCAGGACAAGCGGCGGTTTATCTTCATAAAGAGTAAGTATGATTTTTTCAGAGTTAGAACATGGCACATCTGTAGAAGGGTACCCTATCCCGATTTTTAAAACTGATATTAAAGCGCAGAAATATCTGTATTTAATCGGTGGAGTTCATGGAGATGAAGTTGAAGGAGTTTACGTTCTTAAAGAACTCTTCCAATGGCTGAAGCTTGAACATTCATTGAAAGATCTTCCTATGATCGTTATCCCTATTCTCAACGTGGATGGCTACCGTGCTCAAAGCCGTGTGAATGCTCATAGCGTAGACCTTAACCGCAACCTACCGACAAAAGACTGGACCCCTACTCATAAGGAAGCAAGATATAATCCAGGGGCCAAGGCCTTGTCCGAACCTGAGAACCAATTTCTAGTGAAGGTGATGGATAAATACAAACCAGGACTCATCCTATCCTTCCATACATGGAAACCGGTATTAAATTACAATGGAGACTGCCGTGATGTTGCTGACTATCTGGCCCTCTTCAATAAGTATGAAACAGCTTCCGATATTGGTTACCCTACTCCAGGATCACTGGGTACATTCGCCGTAGAAAAATATAATTCACCGGTTTTAACTTTTGAATGCCCTGAGCTCAAGAAACATAGAGAAAGTTTAAAAGATATCTGGAAAGAAAATGAAGAAGGACTTAAAAGATTTTTTCAAACTGAAATGATTTGGGACAAAATTAGATAAAAAAAAGGCCCTCGAAAGAGGGCCTTTTTTTATGATGCTTTTGTGTATTTTATGACTTCAACTGGACAAGCTTCAGCAGCTTCCTGAATTCTAAGACCATCGTCTAGCGGAGCATTTGGACGAATGATACAAGTATCAGCGAGGACTTCGAAAACATCTTTATAGATATCTTCGCAAGCATTACAGACAATGCAACCTGGCTCAATCCATACCTTCGCAACCTTATAGTTTTCTGCGGCCGGAGCAGCAGGGCCACCTGTAGCAGCTCCCGAAGAGACAGCAACACCAGCAAACTGAGCAGCGAATGCAGGGTTTGTAGCGATCGCTAATTGTGCCCCTTTTCCAGGAACAGTATCAGCAATAAAGCTTCTCATCGGAATATCAATTGGTGACTTAGAAACTTTAACAGAATCAAGCTTGTTGGCCGAGATGAACTGGTCTACCGTTAACTGAGCCTCAGAAACAAGTTGTCTAAATTTCGGACCTTTCATTTCAAACTGAAAAACAACACCATCTTTAGATGAGATCACTTCAGTAACGATCGTTGCGAAATCAAAATTCTTAGCTCCGAGAAGGTCAATAAATCCAGGCCCCATATTTACTTCAGTAGCAAAAGAAGATTTCTTCACTTCAAACTGAGTAATCACTTCTACCTGAGTTGGACTACCAAATGGGTTGAACAATCGAAGCCTAACTGAATCAATAGCAGCTGGTTCCTTTGATGAATTCCATTTGAAACCAAAAGCAAAAAAATTCCCACTCTTTGTTGAGCGAAGAATTGAAAGCTTTGGCTTTCCAAAAAGTGTTTCGAAAGTTCCAAATAATAAACTTAAGGCCCCAAGACCTACGACTAAGTTGATAACAAGGAAAATGGCAACGCCCATGGCGATTAAGCTTGTTGACACAATTGACTCCTAAATAACCCGTTAATTCTCAGAAAATTATAGCCTAAATAGTGATAAATTAGAACAAAAAGATCAACTCTCTTTGTTGTCTGACCAACCTCTTTCTAAGTAGAATACGCCCCATGCAAATTCTTATTCAAATAAAAGCAATTGTATTGGCCGTTTTTCTTCTGATTTTCGTCCTTGTTCCGGCAAATCTTCTGGCACTTCCGTTTGCTCTTGGCAAGCGACTTAAAATTGTAGGACCGGCCTGGGCATTCTTTGGGGACAAACTACTGCGCTACGGCTGTCACGCAAAAATTGCTATTTCTGAAGACCACCGTTCAGAACGTTTCAGAGGTACACCTTGCTACGGCCTTTATGTCGCAAATCATCAAAGTTATATGGATATTCCACTTATTTTGACTCTTTTTCAGGCCCCTCCCATTATGAAGAGGGCCATCCTTCACGTTCCAATTTTTGGTTGGATAGCCTGGGTCTCCGGGGCCCTGGCCGTTTCTCGTACTCAGGTTTCATCCAGAAGACAGGTTTTTGAAAAGGCCAAGAAAAGAGTACTGAAAGAAAAAATTGGTCTTCAGGTTTACCCAGAAGGAACAAGATCAAAAACGTCCCTTCCTAAATCATTTACTGAAATAAAAAAGACTCTCCTCATTTTTGCTTTCAATGAAAAAATCCCAGTTGTACCCGTAAGTATTTACGGTACGAGAGGAATTTTAAATTCTTTTGGGATGATCAATCCAGGAAGACAAGTAGGACTTTATATTCACAAAGAGGTTGATCCTAAAGACTTTGATTCAGCAGAAAAATTTGCTGAAACTTGCTGGGAGAAAGTGATCACAGGTCATGATCAGATGAGAGAGAAGTTAGGTCCTCTGAATGAAAATTTATCTTTGGCCTGATTTCATGTGGAAAAGTCTGCTCACTTAAACCTAGAAGTTTATTGTGCGAATCCACCATCCAAAAATACTTTGAAGAAAGAGCGCCCTTGGCTTCAGTTTGAAGTTCAAGAGGTTTGAGGAACGCCCCATTTTTAAATGCCAGTGTTTGCGTCTCGGTTAGCTTCAATTTGGAAAACGGTAAGACATCTTGAATCATCATCCCACGTGAAATAATTGGAAGAGTTTTATCTTGAGGCCAATCTTTCATTTTGAGCGCTGACTCATGGTGAACAGGGCCAACACTCTCCCTGACTAAAGATATAAGTGACCCTAGTGTCCCAAGGTACTGGCACATATCTGTGAAAAGGGTTCTCACGTAAGTTCCGGAACTCACCTCTACTCTGACTGAGAGATAAGGGAATTCATATTTAACCACATCGATTTTATAAACTTCTCTTTTGACTGGTTCTTTTTTAACCTCAATACCTTCTCTTGCCCATTCATGAAGATTTTTTCCCATGAATTTCGCTGCAGAATATTTATGAGGCGCCTGCCAGTACTCACCGAGAAACTTTTCTCGGAGTCTTGCTTCGATGAAGCTTGCCGAGAAACTTGCGATCTCTCGGTTCAAATAAAGAGATTCATCACGCTGAATAATTTCTGAAGTATAATCACCTGTTGGAGTTTCAATACCGAGTTTTCCGACTGCGAGGTAGGTTTTAGGGAGAAACTCATGAATAAAATCATTTAACCGAGCTGCTCCACAAATCCCGATCATAAGGACCCCGGAAGCAAAAGGATCAAGAGTTCCGAAGTGACCAATTTTTCCAAATCCCAAGGGAAGATGCCGCTTAAAATGTCTCACAACATCATAAGAAGTAATTCTCGCTGGCTTAAAAACATTGAAAACAAGAGGTGGAAACTGGGCCTGCTTCTTATTCAGCTTCATCCGCTGAATCTTTCAACAATTTATCAATTTTATTAGCGTCTTCAAATTGAGAATTATAAACAAAATGAATTTCTGGAGTATGACGAACATCCATTTTTGTAGAGAGAAGTTTTCTCATTCGGCCGGTAGTACTTTCAATCGCCTCTTTGGCATCTCCCCGAGTTTGGGTATTAAAAGTATCCCAATACACTTTGGCGTGAGAATAATCTTGGGTCAACTCGACGTGAGTAATAGAAACATTCACAAGTCGTGGGTCAGTAAATTCGCGTCTTAAAGCAAGATTCACTTCATCGCGGATTTTCTCCTCGTACTTAATTTTTGAAAATTTATTACCACGTCCAGTTGTTCCCACAATTTTTCCTTAGAGTGTAAGATCCGAAACAAGTGTTCTCTTTTTCTCTTCCATAACATAAGCCTCGATAAGATCTTGGACTTTAATGTCATTGAAGTTTTCAAGCGACATACCACACTCGTAACCGTTCTTAACTTCTTTAACCTCATCCTTAAAGCGTTTAAGGGTGGTAAGCTTACCGTCATATAAGATTTTTCCATCACGGAGTAATCGGATATTACAGCCGCGCTCAATCTTACCATCAATAACTGCTGTACCAGCGATTGTACCAACTTTAGGAATTGAGAATGTCTCTTTAACTTGAGCACGACCAATGTATTTTTCAACTCTTTCAGGAGTTAACATTCCTTCAAGAGCAAGAGTAACGTCATTGATAAGCTCATAGATAATAGAATAAGTTTTAATGTCCACGCCTTTCTCCTCTGCAATTCGACGAGCAGAAGTTACAGGACGCATATTAAACCCAAGGATAAATCCTTGTGAGTTGGCCGCAAGGTTTACATCGCTATCAGTAATTGCACCAACACCACCAGCGATGACTTCAACAGAAACTTCTGAATTTCCGATCTGTTCAACTGCTGTACGGATGGCCTCAAAAGAACCTTGCACATCAGAACGAACAATCAGTTTCAAGACTTTCTTTTCAACTTCAGAATTGTTTTGAGCTGTAGCAAAGAAATCTTCAAGAGAAACTTTCTTCGCTTCAACTGAAGTATTAGCAAGGGCCTTTCTTTCATTGATACGGTTATCAACAATCTTAGCAGCCTCACGCTCATTCTTCACAACGTTCAAGACATCACCCGGAGATGGAACGGACTCCAAACCAAGGATCTGAACAGGAGTTGAAGGTCCTGCAGAATTGAGCATTTTCCCAGTATAGTCCATGAGTGAACGAGCACGACCATGAGTTTCACCAACAACGATGGCATCGCCTTTATTCAAAGTCCCTTTCTGAACAAGAATAGTTGTCACTGGACCACGACCGACTTCAATTTTTGATTCAATAACAATACCTTCTGCTAAACCTTTTGGATTTTCACGAAGATCCATGATCTCGGCTTGAAGCTGGATGGCCTCAAGGAGATTATCAATACCAACTCCAGTAAGAGCTGAAACGTTCACATACTGAGTCTGACCGCCCCAATCCTCTGGAAGAAGATCATAATCAGTGAGACCTTGCTTCACTTTATCTGGATTAGCTGCAGGTTTATCAATCTTGTTGACGGCAACAATCACTGGAACTCCAGCATTTTTACAAAACTTAATTGACTCTACAGTTTGAGGCATAACACCATCATCTGCAGCAACGACGAGAACCACAATATCTGTGACATTGGCCCCGCGCTGTCTCATTGCTGCGAAAGCAGCGTGACCTGGAGTATCCAAGAAAGTAATCAATGAATCTTTCACTTTAACTGAATAAGCACCAATATGCTGAGTGATACCACCAGCTTCGCCTGAAGCAACTTTGGCCTTACGGATATAGTCGATAAGAGAAGTCTTCCCGTGATCGACGTGACCCATAATCGTAATGATTGGGTTACGGGTTGGGAATCCCGACTTATCTTCGCCTTCTTTTTTATTAAGAACTGCTTCTTCATTAAAGGCGATATCTTCAACTCTATAGTTATAAAGTGCAGCGATTTGGCCAGCAAGTTTAACACCAATGAAATCATCAGGCTTAACAAGAAGGTTTATCTCAAGGAGACGGTTTAAAAAAGATTCAAACCGAACACTAAGTTTTTCAGCTAAGTCAGAAGCTGTTACCACTCCGTGTACATCAATAACTCTTTTTGATTCTTTAACTTCAGTGATAAGTGTTCTCTGTGTTGGACCTGAATAGATTTTCTTTCTCTTCGCAGGTGTATAAATGGCCTTACCAACTAAGGCAGAAGCGTATTTTAATTCTTCGTCAGCACGAATGACAGTAATATCTTTCTTACCGCCACCAGCACCTTTTTTCCCCATGGCCGCAGCAAGGTCTCCCATGCGCTTCTTATCTTTCTCTTCTTCAGTCAGATTCTCTGTCTCTTCCACAGGTTTACGAGGAGTGAGACGAACGTCTTGGGCCTTCTTCTCAGGAGCCTCTTCTTTCTTCTTCTCTTCCGGTACAAAGATAGGAGTAAAAGTATGTCTTTTCTCTTCGTAATAATCTTTTTTAGGATCACGAATTTTAGAGGTATTATAGCTCGCAGCAGTTGGCTCAGGTTGATTTGCACGGGCCGCCTGTTCAGCTGCAGCTTGAGCAGCCGCTTCTTCTTTAGCTTCAACCGCGCGCTTATCTTCTTCTTCTTTTTGAGCTTTCGTTTTTCTCTTCACAGTCACAACGGCTTTACCAGCTTCAGTAGCGATGGTCGCGACTGGAGTTTCAGGAGCAGGTTGTGCACTGACTGGGGCCGTAGCCACTTCAGGAGCTGCAACTTTTGCTGTCACTGGAGCCACTGGCTCTTCTTCAACAACAACTGGTGCTTCTTCTGGAGTAACCACAACGGGTGCCTCTTTTTTAATAACTTTTCTGACGACAGCCTTTTTGACTGGTGAAGCGCCTTTTGCAGGAGTTTCATAAGCTGCTTTTGCTTTCGCAACTTCTTCGTCTGTCAGACTCGCCATGTGGTTTCGCACGTTGAAGCCCATTGTCTTTAGCTTCTCAACGAGATCCAGTGCACCCACTCCGATTTCATTGGCAAGTTCGTAAACTTTCTTTGCCATTCTTTTCTCCGATTATGTCTCTTAAATAATTACTTCAATTTAAACGCTGCAAGCTCTTCACGAAGTCTTCTTTCAGCTTCTGAGAACTTAGTCACATCATCACCTTTCTTAACATCCGATCTTTCTGCTTTCTTGAATCCGCTCTGGTTTGGAACAGCAGATGCAGAAATGATCTCAGCATTCTCACCGAGATCCGTCTTAATAGACTCATCTTCGATGGCCGCAGATGCAACATCTATCATCGCCTTAGCATCTGCAGTCGATTTACCTAAATAACGAGCAATTTCTTCTGGCGTAGCTGAGGCAAGATCAATAATAGACATGATCCCTTTCTGAACAAGAACCTGAGCCGTTGCTTCAGAAATATTCGAAAGCTGAATAAGATTCTCAACTGCAAGCTTAACTCTCTCTTGAAGCTTAGCTTTAGAGATAATGTTAATTTTCCATCCCGTGAGCATTGCTGCCAAACGAACGTTCTGACCTCTCTTACCAATAGCAAGAGAGAGTTGGTCATCTTCTACGATCACATCAAGAGTATGCTCTTCGTGATTTAATGTAATTGATTGGATATCCGCTGGTGCGAGAGCTGCACGAGAGAATGTCTCAGTGTCTTCGTTCCAACGAACGATATCAATTTTCTCGCCTTGAAGCTCATTCACAATATTTTGAACACGCGATCCCTTCATCCCCACGCAAGCACCAACAGGATCTATATCACGGTCTTTTGTTGTCACAGCAATTTTTGCACGGTGACCTGGTTCACGAGCAGCTGCTTTGACTTCAATTGTACCGTCAGCAATCTCAGGAACTTCAACTTCAAACAGTTTAACCAAAAACATTGGTGATGTTCTAGTGAGGCGAATTTCAGGACCTCTGTTTGTCATCACAACATCAGATAAGTAGGCCTGGATTCTATCTCCTGGCTTGAAGGATTCGCCAAAGATAATTTCTTTTTTAGGAAGGATCGCATCTGACTTACCAAGATCGATCACAACATTGCCTTTCTCAAAACGACGGGCAATACCTGTTACAAGATCTCCTTCACGGTGCTTAAATTCAGAGAAAAGGATGTCTCTTTCAGCATCACGAACTTTTTGAAAGATGATCTGTTTAGCAGTTTGAATATCAACACGTGAGAAACCTGGGTTTTCAATTTTAAGACCTAACTGATCTCCAACTTCGCAGTCCTCATCAAGCTTTTTAGCAGAATCAAAATCGATTTCAACAATTGCATCACGGACTTTTTCAACAACGTTTTTATATTGGAAAATTTCAACTTCACCATCTTCTTCGTTATAACGAGCTTCGTATTCGCCTTGAATACCGAACTTTTTTCTAGCAGTCACAAGAAACGCCTGCTCAATGGCATGAACCACAACATCTTTCTTGATCCCACGATCTTTACCTAGTTGCTCGATTACTCGGCTTAATTCTGAAAAGTTCACACTACTCTCCTTATTCTCTAACCGATTTCAAATCGGGATCTAAATTTACTTTTTTTACCTGTTTATAGTTTATACTTAATAAAAATCCATTCACCTGCAGAGTGAAGTTCTCTGCGCTGACCTCAGTTAAAGTCCCACGAAACTTTTTCTCACCCTTAATTCCCTTAGGCGCACCTTTGGTCTGCTCATCCGTCAACTGCCCCATGATCACCACTGAAATAATTTCACCAATTGTCATCTTGAAGTGCTCAAGATTTGCCAAATGCCTGTAGACACCAGGTGAAGAAACCTCAAGGCAGACATCTTCTGGTATCCACGTTTCAGTTTCAAAAGCAGGTGTTAAAGCGTGATCAACTTTTATACAATCTTCTATGACGGCCGTGCCTGTCCGTGGGTCTTGAATGTAAAGTCGAAGAGTTTTTTGAGTTGAAACGTATTCAATATCATACAACCTATAGCCAGCTTCCTGAACCACAGGTTCACACATCAAAAAAAACTTTTTCTCTAAACCACTACGTTCTTGGTTAATATCCATTTAGAAGGCCCATAAAAAAAAAGGATGGAAACTCCACCCTAACCAGTACACAAATCTAAGACAGGACCTATTTGTAGCAAAGACGTTTCAAAAGAGCAATTTAAACCAGTGCTACTCAGAGCGTCAGCATCATAACCAGAGCATCCTCCCCATTTGAGTAGTAGGACTTGATTAGTCTTACAAGTTTAAAACCGTTCTTTTTATAAAAAGAGATGGCCTGCTGGTTAGAGGAAGCCACTTCCAAGTAAATGGTGCGAAGGCCTTCTTGTTTAAGGCTCATGACCAAACTTGTCCAAAAAGACATAGCGCAGCCTTGTCTTCTTTTACTCGGATGTATAAGAATCTTATAGAGATGCGCCAGGTCATCGTCAGGCAGAACTCCAAAAAGTGCGAATCCTAAAAGCTCCTCGTCCTCTTTCCAGGTATAAAGTTTATGATGGTTTGGATTCATTTGATTCCACTGCTCAAAAGTCCACGGTTCTGGAAAAAACTCCTGATCCATCCTACTAATAAGTTCTGAAGGACTTTCCTGGGCAATTTTACCAGTAGTATTCATGGCCGAATTGCTTATCTAGAGATTCAACAAAAAGTTCAATCGAAGACCGGATGGAGTCAAAACTTTGGTTATTCTTGAGTTGCCCTCCGTACCGCGCCCTCAAGTAAAGCTCCATCTCCATTAATGCTTTGAAGTTTGTTTTCAGACCATCTTTGTAAAGAACTGCACTATTGCAACCATTGGTATTAGATGACTCTCGGATAAGACCTGAGAGCTTATGAGAGACCTCAGTTTTTTGGTCTTCTGAATACCGAAGTATTTTAAAAAAAAATCTGATTTTTTTTAAAATACTTTCATTCCCATGCAAATAAGTTCTCACAGCGACATCCTGTTCAGGAACTTTTGCCAAAAATTGTTCCAGATCATTAGCGAAGCTCTTCCCGAAGTACTGGATAACTAAAGCATCATCATAGATACAAGAAAGGGCCTTAAGGTTTCTCAACTGAAAGTGGATGTCTTGGTGGGAAATATTACGATCGAGAATCTTTAAAAAATAACGATCGGAAGAAACCACTTTCGCGTGGAGTCCCCCGATCAAAAAACTAAACAGGAGAACTAATTTCAATATTGGCGATATTCTTTTGCTTAACGACTTCATTTTCTTTGTGAAAGCGAGCATTCACTCTTGGATTGAAGGTATAACCATCTTTCCCACGAAGGATATACTGACGCTTAATTCCTTTTGGCTCAATAAGCTTACGAAGACGGCTGATACTCGTGTAGATCAGCTTGTCATGAATAAGCGGATTATACTCATCTTTCCAAATCATTTTTGCTAGGTCTTCTTTATTATAATAAGTTCCTGGAGTTTGCGCCAAGAGGAAAAGGATCTCAAGCAGCACAAAACGGTGCTTAAAGTCAATTACACCAAGTGCCTTCTCATGGATCACTCGGTTATGACGATCTAAATAAAGATCAACACTTGAATCATTAACGTCCTCAACTTCCATCATCACTAATTGCTGAAGTCGTTTGAAGTATTCGTCATCTAAAGAATTTTGGGCAATTCCAAACAACAACAAGGCTTTTGAAAACTCGCCCATTTTCTTAAGTGCGATACCTTTATTCAAAAGAACATAATTATGCATGTTCCAACAACGCTTTGAATGAAGAAGCTTCATAGCAAGATCATATTGAGTGAGTGAAACAGCATATTCACCAAGTTCACGAAGGACATTACCCCATAAAAGGTGCATTGATCCTTTAAGGTAACCTTTCTTAAGAATATTCAGAAGCTCGTTCAATTGAGTTAAGTGAACAATAGCATCTTGAAAATTTTTCATCTGGTAAGCATTCGTTGCCATAGCATAAAGTGATTTTGCCATGAGCTCTGGCTCATTCTCTGTCTGGGCCTTTCGGTAAGCTTGATTAAAATTTTTCTGTGCCTCTGAAAACTCGCCCTTGTAGGTATTCACAACAGCAGCGTTGTAGAAAAACTCTGCGTTAAGAGACGGAAGGATCCCTACTGTTTGATCTTGTAGTTCAGATGAAAGCTGGATGTATTTCATCGCTTCTTTTTCATTCAAGCTTTCAGAGTAGATACGGATGAGAAATCCGTAAATCTTAAACATGGCGAAGGCGTCTTGAGGAAGTTCTGTGCGCTTCAAAGCTTCAAGGAAGTGCTCCTCAGCTTTTTCAAAATCAGCTTTGTCGTAATATATTTTTGCCAGTCGGTAATGGCCTTGACCTTCGATTCGGCTCGAATCCACAGGCAAATGAGCAAGGAATCTGTCATCTTTTTCTAGATCCACTACAGTCCTGGTCATCAATGTTTCGATTGATGGGGTTGGTGTAGTATCCATGAAGGCCTCCTAAAATATTGCAAAATTTCAAATCTTACAATCCGACAATAATTTGGTTAAACCCTATCGCCGACAAAAAAGCAAGATGTAGCTTTGAATCAAGCAACAATAACCCATAAGTTCTATAATTACAAACCCTTGAAACGTGTAAGATAGGACTTACTGGACCCCTTTTGACACTCGCTTTCGAGGTAAAAAGTAAGAAAAGTTCTGCCATGATTCTTACAGTCGTTTTAAAAGCTGACAGAAATCACTCTAACTCGTTGATTGAACGAGCTTAGATTGGTAATGTTTTAATGACTTAATCAGAATCCGCAAAATCTTGCCCGACTAATGAGGAACTTTCATGGCGAAATACGATCTAGACACTTTGAGGCACTCAACGGCCCATCTTATGGCCCAGGCTATTATGGAACTTTTTCCAAATGATAAGGTTCAGCTGGGTATTGGCCCTACCATTGAACATGGATTTTATTACGACATTGAAATGGACCTAAAACTTTCTGAAGAACACTTGAAGACGATTGAAGAAAAGATGAAGGAAATTATTAAACGTAATCTTCCTGTTATACGTCATGAAGTGACCCGCGATGAAGCATTGAAGCTCTTCACGGATAAAGGACAAACACTTAAGTGTGAGCTTATCCGTGATATTCCTGACGGAGAAATCATTAGTTACTATACTCAAGGGGATCATTTTTTTGACCTTTGTACTGGTCCCCACGTTGAGAAGACATCAGAATTAACTTTCTATTTTAAACTGCTTCATACTGCAGGTGCCTACTGGAGAGGAGATCAAACTCGCCCGATGCTTCAGCGTATTTATGCTGCTTGTTTTAGTTCGAAAGAAGAGCTCAAAGAATACTTAACAATGATCGAAGAAGCGAAAAAACGGGACCACCGTAAGCTTGGCAAAGAGCTTGAGCTTTTCATCTTTGATCCGGTCGCTCCGGCCTCACCATTTTTCATGCCGAAAGGGGCAATGGTTTACAACGGGCTTGTTGATTTCATGAGGCGTATTTATAAAGCCTATGATTACCAAGAAGTCATTACTCCGCAGGTTTTAGACGTGGATTTATGGCACACCTCAGGTCACTACGAAAAATACAAAGAAAATATGTACTTCACTCAAATTGATGAGAGAGAGTTTGCGCTCAAACCGATGAACTGCCCTTGTCATATGCTGATGTTTTCGCATTTTCGATATTCGTATAGAGATCTTCCACTTCGTTTTGCGGACTTTGGGCGACTTCATCGTTATGAAAAATCAGGTGTCGTAGCCGGACTCACTCGTGTTCGTACTTTTTGTCAGGATGATGCTCACATCTTTATCCAAAGCGAAGGCATTCAAGAAGAAATCAAAACTCTCATGAATATGTTCTTTATTGGTTACGAGCACTTTGGATTTAAGAAAATTAAAATTGGCCTTTCAACACGTCCAGAAATGCGCGTGGGAAGTGATGAGGCCTGGGATAAAGCTGAAGCTGCTCTCAAGGCAGCTCTCGATTCTTCAGGCAGAGAATATTTTGTCAATGAAGGTGATGGAGCTTTCTATGGACCTAAGATTGATATCCAGGTGGCGGATGCCCTAGGACGTTACTTCCAGCTTGGAACCATTCAGCTCGACTTCCAACTACCAGACAGATTTGATCTTAAGTTCACAAATCAAAATGGTGAGATGGAAAGACCAGTTGTGATCCATCGTGCTCTACTCGGCTCGCTTGAACGCTTCATCGGAGTTTACCTTGAACATGTGGGTGGCGCGTTCCCGTTCTGGTTATCTCCAGAGCAGGCAGTGATTATTCCAGTAAAAAATGAACTACACCTCGAAGCGGCCCAAAAGCTTGAAAGAGAACTGAAACAAAAAGGTTTCAGAGTAAGGGTCGATGACAGAAATGAATCAATGGGTCTCAAGACAAGGCAGGCGCAGACAGGAAAAATACCTTTCATGCTCGTTCTTGGTGATAAAGAGATTGAGGAAAATGCAGTGGCCGTTCGTAAGTATGGTGAACAAAAAACTGAAACCCTGTCTCGCCAAGGTCTCTTTGATTTGTTCTCAACACTTGATCTTGAAAAATTACCTGTCCCTTTGAGAGGAGTTTAAGTTGAAAAAGAAAAATATCCTTCTTCTTTGTGGTGGCGGAAGCACAGAGCATGAAGTCTCTCTTGTCTCAGTTAAGTACATCCAAGAGTGCTTACAGTCTATTCCTTCAGTAAATCTAACGACAATTGAAATCACGAAAGCTGGTTTCTGGGTAGACGAGGCAGGTACGAAATATCTCCTGGACACTAAGGGAACTCTGAGACATTTTGAGCAAGATGGTGATCCTGGAATCAAAATTGATGTGGCCATCCCTTGTATCCACGGACATCCCGGAGAAACAGGAGACATCCAGTCGTATTTTGAAATGGCCGGGATCCCGTACCTTGGGTGTAACTCTGAAACTTCGAAGATGTGTTTTAACAAGATCACAACTAAACTCTGGGCCACAGCTTTAGGTGTTCAAAATACTCCTTACATCTTTGTGACTGAAAATAATCAGGAAGGATTTGATAAGGTAATTAAGTTTCAACAAGAGCACGGGGATGTTGTCATTAAAGCATCAAACCAAGGCTCTTCTGTTGGATGCTACCTAGTCGAGAATAAGGCAAATCCTATTGAGACAATCAATAAGGCCTTCACATACTCCCCTTTTGTTTTAGTTGAAAAGCGACTGCGTCCTCGAGAGCTTGAAGTTTCAGTTTACGAGTACGACGGGAAACTTCAGGTCTCATACCCTGGAGAGATTTCGTCGCCGTCACACTTCTATACTTACGAAGAGAAGTACTCAACAAAGAGTCAAACAACTACAACGACTAAAGCTGAGAACGTCACCGACGAGCAAGTTAAGACGATAACGGACTATGCAACTAAGCTTTATTACGGACTGAAATTACGTCACCTGTCACGGATTGATTTCTTCTTAGATGACGGCAAAATCTATCTCAATGAGATTAATACATTCCCTGGACTTACACCGATTTCGATGTTTCCTAAAATGATGGAAGCAAATGGGCACACCTTTAAATCTTATTTAGAACAACATATCAATAATTTATAAATTTTACCTCTCTGTACCTCAATTTGAGTTAAGATACTCTTGAGGTACATTTAGGGATGGGCTTAGCACAGACATATAACTCTTATTCAGATCAGCATCGTCTTACGTTGAAGCTGAAACCTATATTGGTCGGAGAACTTTATCTTGCGAGGAAACTTAAACATCCTGCCTATGTTTTTAAAAATGGGGCCTTCCATATCGTCCTCAATGAAGGATCAATTCCTGGTAAAGAACTCATCACGACTCTCATCAGAAACTCTCATAAAGAAGTTTATGTTTTCCCCGACGACATTGATCAAATAAAAAAGAACTTAGAAAACGCTCTCATCAAAATTACGAGATCCCTTTCAGTCGGTGATCCCCTTGTTAATGGAACAAAAGATTTAAAACTTCTCTCACTTAATCTGAGTGGACTTTATAAAAATCCGCATGATGATGAGCTTCTGATGCTTCAGTTTCAAAGCACACAAAATTTAAGTAAATTCTTATTAGAAAACAAAAAGCATCAAGTTCAGCTCTTTCAAAGCCTAGCGAAAGAGAACTTTCATTTCACGGTTTCTCAACCAATGCTCTCATCCCTACTCCTACTGTCTTTCTTGCAATCGATTCACCTTTTCCACGACAAAGAAGTAGAAAATCTTTTCTTATCAAGTTACCTAAAAGATATTGGGATCTCCATGATTCCCGATGAGAAATATGACATCCGAACCTTAACGACCAGAGACCAGGAATTATTCGCAGGTCACGCAGACTTTTCTTTTGACCTTCTCGAAGGTCGAGTCCCTATCTCAAAAACCTACCTAACTATTATTAAGCATCATCACTTCCTGAATGATAAAATGAAAGACCTCGTCCAAAAAGAGAAGAAGAAAAAGGACGAACCAGATATTGTCTTCGGTCTCGAAGCAACACTTGTGGGTGTTTTTGATATTCTCATTGCGATGACAGCAGATCGTCCCTATCGCAAAGGCAGTAGTGTCTATCAAGCGCTTGAGGTCATTCGTAAAATGATGTCCGATGACTACCCTCAGGAATTTAAAGCTCTCGTTGTTTTTTTAAAACAATTTTACAAAAACTAAGCTTTTCAAAGTCATCAAAATCTTTCCATAATAAATTATAGATAAAAAATGTTTCAAGGTAGAAACTGACCAGGCATTCTAAGGAGGGAATAATGGCGCAGGAACAGAGTCCGCTCACGGGTATCATTGAAGAAGACAAGGTAGTCATCGATTTTGGTGAATTCGAAGGTAAGTCAGTTCTTGAAATTGCAGACACTAGACCTGACTATTATCAGTTCCTGGTGGAACAAAAAGAAAGCGGTAATTTTTCTATTCGACGTACGAAAGATAAAATCTTTCGTCTCTACATCCACCAAACATTTCTTAACTAATTTTAAAGACAGGGAATTCTTCCCTGTCTTTAAATTAATTTTTCTAATCTCAACTTCTCTAAGTGCTTGTGAATATTTTCAAGAGCGTAAGGCCAGAGATTTTTTCCGATTCCTGCGTAGATTTTTGGTAGCATCTCCTCAGGTGTAACTCCTGCAAGATGGAGATCCAAGACTTCCTTCTCACGGAGTTTTCTATGGGCAAGTGTCTTTTCTAGGATATGTGTTCCTCCGAGACCTATTCCGTGTGAAGGAATCACAACCTTAGGAGAGAGAGCAATGACTCTTTCTAAAGTATCGAAATATTTTTTCATATTTCCTTCTGGGCCACCGATAACGACAGTTCCAATTCCTTGAAAAAGATCTCCTGCAATAAACCAATTGAGACCGCGAGGATAAAGGGCCAAGTGACCCTCGTCATGACCTGGAACGGCCATCACCACAACATCTTGGCCGAGCCATTCTGTTATCACATCACCCTCAGAGGCAAAGTGTACGTCTACGTTTTTAAAATAGTGCGGATGCTTTTTTTCTATCCGTGAAAAAGTATCCGCACTTAAAAAAACGGGAAGGTTCAGTTCTTGAGCGAGCTTATTTGAACACTCAAAATGATCAGGATGATGATGAGTGATAAAAATTTTATCTACAGGGAAAAGACTAACTGTGTTCTTAAATTTCCGGTACTCGTCTTCATTCATCGGAGATGGATCAATTAAAACGCCTCCGATCACAAATGCATTCGTCCGGTTTGCTGGAGGAAGAGTGTGTGACAAAGGCATGATCTGCTTAATCCCTTTAATCGACTCTATATAAGGGACATACTGAGAGCCATCGTAGGTAAAGTTTAAGTCATCAATCCTTTTGACGTGAGGATCTTTACCAAGAGTTTCGATTACTTTGATAACAGGTGGGACAGCAAGGATGCGCCCTTGATTAAATTCGCCGAGAAGTTCACAAGCCTTCATCCACTTTGCAACCTGAGCTTCATTTTCATCGACAACAAATTTCACTTTTTTAGTGAAATCGATTCTAAAAAAATAGGTCGCAAACCGATAGGGATTAAAGTCTGGAGTCACCGCCAAACCTAAAAGATCGACTGATCGGATTCTTCCTGCTTGAAGTTCTTCTCTAATATCAATTCCAAGCTCTTCTTGCCCTTCTCTGACTGCTGCACCAAATAGTCTTGGATCAATACCTTCAAGAAGATCATGAGAGATTGAAAATTTCTCATCCTCTGATTCAACTTTACCGCCGGGGAACGCCCAATAACCGGGGAAGGCATTTAAAAAATTCTGTCTTTGAATCGCAAAGATTTCATCTCCGCAAGTCATAACAATAGAAGCAGCATCAATGATCTTAGACATAGTTCTTCCCAAGATACTTATTGGCCGCCTTGTATCTCACCTCGCGGTACCCTTTAATCGAATCAAGCTCAAGTAAGCGTTTACGATCAAGCGAAGATCCTAAGATCTCTTGACGACACTCTAAAGCGATCGCCTTTTCATTTTTATGCCACTCACTCATAGCATGTCTAAGAAAACGAAAATTTTTCATAATTTTAAGCATCCAAGGTTTTGGAGAAAAATCAAATTCAATTTTTTTCCCGAAGACAACGAATCCAGGACGGTTGATGTGAACAACTGAGAACTTAGATCCTAGATCCCCATATCGAACTTTATCAAGGGCGGTTTTGATAGGAGAAATCATAAGATGCGAGACGAAAACTTCGTCTTTTATCCAATAGGTTTTGGCCAAGAGTCTCATCGCAATCTGGAGCTCTTCGCCTGAATACAATTTCTTGAGTACAAGTGTGTTTTCGTAGAAAGCAGGTAGGCTCTTATCCTGATCAAATACAATAATGTCATGAACATATTGCTTTAGGTATTGGGATGGGATTTCTGGGAATTTGTCACAAAGCATTTTAGTGTAGGACTTCCAGATATTCACTAGCTTGTCTTTAGACTGCCAACCATAACCGGCAAGGCGCACACTTTCTACCCAGAGTTCATTAGAGATTGTGGCCACTTTTTTCTTCTCTGAAGCTTCACGACGACTAAACCAATCACGGCCCATGTTGAAGGCCTCCCAGTTTGAATCAATCTCGGCCTTAGGAACCGCAGCACTGAACGCTTTCTTTAAATCGTCGAGACCAAATGGAAGCCTTCCCGCTTGGTACGCAAGGCCCAGGATCATCGCGGAAGCGTAAACAGGCCGCTGGAATCTCTCAAAGCTCATTTGCTTAAATGGGGCCATGATGACTCTTTCCCCTAATTTATTTTTAAGCTCTTCATGGAGCACTTCAGGCGTTGTAACAGGAGCACTGATCCCGCGATCGAGAAGAATTGAAAGTGGTACTTGGAATTCTTCATCCACGATTAAAAGTCCGTCTTTACCTAAATATTCAACAGCGCGAGCTCCTTCGAGTAAATCCGGAGAAACAACTAGATCCGCGGAACCAACAGGAATCACAGGACCATGAACTTTTTTAGCGGAGTAGATAGAAAGGTGACTGATAACAGATCCATTCCTCTGGGCAAGTCCTTTTTGATCCATAAACTTAAATTGTAAGTCATCGCGCCCACTCATCGTCGTGGCGGCTTCAGCTACAATTCTTGAGATGGTTGTGACCCCCGACCCACCAACTCCAATCACAATCGCTCTAAAATCTTTTCCATCGGCGATATCACTGAGTGATTTTTTGAAAGAAGGAACACGAAGACCATCCCATGAAACTTTTTGGGTCGTTTGTGTTTTGTATTTAGTTGGATGATAGTCGTAAACTTTAACCAGCTCAAAGCTCGGGCACGCTTTAATTTTTGTGCAGTAAGAATCTGATACGCAAATCTGAGGATCGATCATCACCTTGGTGCCATAGGCATCGTTGGCCTGTGACAAACCCGGGCATCCGGTCATTTCCACACAGGCCCTGCAATCCTCACAGGCCATAGTATTTATTTGGTAAAATTCTCTCACCGGTTCCGTTTCACCCTTCGCAAAAAGCTTACGCTCTTCTCTTTTTTTTCTGCCATGAAAAGTAAGCCCGCACTCTTTGTTTGAAACAACAACCTTCACTCCTGGCATTTGGACAAAATCAAGAAGGAGGTTTTTGTAGAAATAGCGATCCGATGGATTGACTTCAATCGCGGTGTTCACTTGAAGTGACCGCGCTACGTCCAACATGTTTTGACGAGGTCGTGCAACGCCGTCGACAGAAATACCAGACCGAGGTGTTACCTGGTGTCCAGTCATGGCAGTATTATCGTTATCTAAAAGAATGTAGGTAATGTTATGACCCATCTGGACAGAATTAGAAATAGAGGTCATCCCAGAGTGGAAAAAGGTCGAATCTCCCATTAAGACGACTGAAGGGTTTGTGGTAAAAAGATCTGTTCCTGCGCCGAGTGCTCCCCCTTGCCCCATGGCCGAGAGATCATGCATTTCCTTAAACGGCTCGAGGAAAGAAAGCGAGTAGCAACCGACATCTCCATGGGAGATGAGATTAATATTTTTATCGGCCAGAGATGCTCTCACGTCCTTCATGATACTCAGAGTTTCACGATGAGGACATCCTGGACAAAAAGTAGGTAGTCTTTTCGGAACAACAACATCAAGCTTCACCGGAAGAGCGCAGTTCGCCTGATCAGCTTTGAAGTCTAGTATGTCTTGCAAGAGATTCAATTTTTGATAAATAATTTCATACGTCAGACCTCCGAACGCAAGAAACCCTTCGGACTCTCTGAACTCTTTGCCAAAAACCTCGATGGAGAGATTATTTTTTCCGATCAGGGAACGAAGTTCGGACTCCATGAATCCTCGCTTTTCTTCCACAACGACCAATTGCTTTTTATCTTTTAGAAATGGCAACAGCTGAGCAACATTGAATGGGTAAGACGATGCGGCTTTATATACAGCAAACTTCTCACTGAGCCCTGACTCTTCCAAAACTTGCTTCAATGTTTCGTAAACACCACCAGCTGAAATGATGGCAGTCGGAGATAACTGATTCCCACTCATTTCATCGAGGGAGAGCTTGGCAAGAGCGGCCTGGACTTTCGGAAAACGATTCAAAATCATTTCTTTATCAGCGATCAAAGAATTGGGGGGCACCATCACATTCGCGGATAAATTAAATTTTGAAGGATCTAATGTGATGAGTTCTTTCGAAATTTCTTTCGCTGTGCCTATTTGAACTCGTCCTCCTCCCTCGGCCATAAAAGTTGTAAGGAGAATGCCAACGTACACAGAACTCTCTTGTGACAGTTCGAGTGCGCGGGCCATCCAGTCTTTGAGCTCTTGTGGTGATGAAGGTTCGAGGAACGGCATGTGCAAATGCTTAAACAAGTAACGTGAGTCGGCCGGAGTAGAAGTTGAAATTGACCAAGGATCATCCCCAACGGCAACGACCACTCCAGACTTTGCTTCTCCGCCAGGATTTGCGAAATTTCCTACGCTCAAAGCATCTGAAGCCACATGGAGACCCATCGACTTCATCGCAACCAGAACATTTTGTCCGGCCATCTTTGCACCTGAGGCCATCGCGGCAGCGTTTGCTTCGGAGTTAGCGATCACAACACGGATGCCTTTTTTTAAAAGCTCTTCTTTTTCTTCGTGAAGAATATTAAAAAAGTCAGCGAGCGGAGACCCTGGATAACCTGTGTAAAGATTAAATCCTGCCTCTAAAGCGCCTTGAATAAGTAATTCGTTTCCATTGAGAATCTTGTAGCTCATATTTTAAATCTCGAGTGTAAATAAGCCTTTTTTTTATACCCTCCCTCACCCATTTGAGCAATTAACAAAAAGTGATCACCGGCACTTAAAAACAGGAGCTAAATCACAATTATTTCAAATTGTTTTTATCAAAGTGACGCACGCTTTGACTTATCGGAACAGACGTTTCAAGATGTTGGTGAATAAGCAGGAGAGCTAACATGTCGCAGAACCCAGCAGGTTTGAAAAATATTGATCATTTAGAATTTACAGTTGATTCGCTAAAATCGCCAACAGTTGAACTTTTTAATACGATGGGATTTTTACAAACGGCGCAGAACCAGGACTCTAGACTTTACACTCAAGGGCAAGTTCGCTTTTTAGTGAAAGCTTCCACCGATGATAGTAGCCTCTCAAGAAAATATCTTAAGGCCCATGGTGAGGGTGTTTCAAAAATTTCTTTTCAAGTTGAAAACGTTGAACGGGCCCTTGATGTTACTTTAAAAAATGGCGCTAAACTTGTCAGTGATCTCAAAATTGAGGAAACTCAACATGGTTTGACGAAGACAGCTTCCATTCAAGGTTTCGGCGATGTAGTTAACGAGTTTGTAGAGAGACCTACAAATGAATTCCGACCTGGATTTAAAGCAGTCGAAACTGACCCGGCCTCTCGCCCACTGCAGACACGAGTTTCACGTATTGACCATTTGACCAATAATGTTCCTAAAGGCCAGATGGAGCATTGGGTAGAATTTTATAAAAGAACTTATGGATTTGTTGAAACAAGATACTTCGATATTAAAGGCTCTCAGACAGGCCTTAATTCAAAAGTAGTACAACTCGCAGACAACTCAATTATTATTCCAATTAACGAACCAGAAAAAGAAGGCGGAAAATCTCAGATCCAAGAATTTTTGGATGTACATAAAGGCCCAGGTGTTCAGCATATTGCTCTCATGACTCCAGATATTATTTCAACAGTGGGTGAACTAAGACAGAGAGATGTACGCTTCTTAAATGTTCCTGAGACTTATTACGAAGGAATTCCCGCAAGGCCTTTTACTGTGACTGAAGATATCCCAACTCTCGCTAAGCTTAAACTCTTAGTAGATGGAGATCCTGAGGGGTATTTACTCCAAATTTTCTCTGAAACTTATATCGGCCCACTTTTTTTTGAATACATTCAGCGGAAAAATCACTGGGGTTTTGGGAATGGAAATTTCCAGGCACTTTTTGATGCCATTGAAAGAGATCAAATGAAGCGCGGTTATCTGTGATTTCCTCTCGTCGCTAATTCTTTATTTCTTTTGTTGTTGGCGCGATTTTTGGATCTCTAGGTAAGTTTTCATTATTTCTAGGCGGGCCTTTAGATCGTACGTATCAAATGCTGACATTCCGGTATTTCTATCTCTAGGAGCGTAGTGGAACATTTCATTGAAATAAGTGATCTTAGACTTTTGCGCTTGTTGTGAGTGAGACGTCTGGATCTTATACCACTCCTCAACTAAGACAGGCCTATCGAAAAGCGATGGATCGATCACATAAGTTTTAACTTCTCCATTGACCATCACATTGACTACTGGAGCGACATGATAGGCCCAAGTGACAAATCCTTTCGGTGAATTAGGCGTATCCACACATAGATCACCTTGAATAAATACCTTGCCCGTTTTTGTGCCCTTTCCAATTAAAAGAAGGCTCATCTCGTGGGCCCGGGCATAGCACCCATCTTCAGGATATTTAAACGGGATATAATCTTTCTTTGAAACGAATTCAAAAAGTTCTTTGGCCTTCTCTAAACTAACGACTGAGACTTCAAAGTCATGACAAGAGTAGTTTGTGAGAAAAGAAGTCTGCTCTGGAGTTACGCCTTTACTGAGAATTTCAACCGCAACTTTGGCAACTTCATCGATTGTAACTTCAGGTGGATGAACGCTCTTTGAAGCTCCCTCTTGGGCCTGTAATACTTGGGTGATAAGTAAAAAAAATAGACCGACTATTGGCATATGAGACTTATCGGATTAGTCCTCGTTTTCTTTAAAAAAAGATGTCATAGCCTAATTTAGCAATCGTCGCAAAAACAATGCCTCTTAAAAGAGCTCTGACAAATTCGTTGCCTTTTAAAAGGGCAAGCTTCACTCCTAAAAGAGCTCCAGCAACGTTAAAAATCATCATCGGAAGAGCAAATTTAAATAGAAAGCTCCCTTTAATAGAGAAGAGTAAAATCGCAGCAAGGTTAGTCGTTAAATTGATGACTTTGGCGTACGCCGATCCTTGCACAAAAGTCATTCCTAAGAGACCAACAAAAGCGATAATTAAAAAGCTCCCTGTACCGGGACCAAAAAAACCATCATAAAATCCTATGCCGGAACCAATCAGGATTGGCTTCCACATGGGGATAACAACATCCGGATCATGATCAACTGTACCGAAGGACTTGTTTCTTACGGTGACTAAAAAAACGATGAAAAGAAAGACCATGAAAAGCGGTTTCAAGAATTCATTGCTAATAACTGAAACAGTATAGGCACCAAGAAATGAAAATAAGAAAGCACTGAGCATCGCTGGTACAATGATGGTTCTAATGTAGGGAATGTGGCGAGAAAATCGATAAGTTGAAACGGCCGTTCCAGTCATCGAAACAAGCTTATTTGTGCCTAGCAATGTCACAATCGGGTACTGCGGAAGGACCATCATAAACGCAGGGAGTTGAATAAGTCCCCCACCCCCAACGACAGAATCCACAAAACCGGCCATAAATGAGGCCAAACAAAGTATAATCAGTTCAGTAGTAACCATATGAAATTATATGACAGACTAACTTCAAATGTTAGTAAAAATTTATCCAATGTTAAGACTGAGTTAAGAATGCAATTAGGGTAGAAATCTTCCACCATATTTAGTTACTATCAGGCAAATTTTAAGGAATAAGTGCATGTGTAGAATCTGTTTAGTTCTCATCTCTCTTTTTATTGCCAGCTGCGCAAAGAAGACGAATGTCCTCGTTATTCAAAATAAAGGTTCTGATACTTTAGTGAATTTGGCTCAGGCCTGGGCCGAAGAGTATAAAAATATAAATCCGAATGTTGCCCTCGCTGTCTCTGGTGGTGGGTCTGGGACTGGGATCGCGGCCCTTATTAACGGCACAGTCGACATCGCTAACTCTTCTCGGGCCATGAAGCCAGAAGAGCGTGAAGAAGCGAAAAAAAATAATGGTCTTGATGTTAAAGAATTTGTCGTGGGAATGGATGCGCTTGCAGTGTTCGTTCATCCAAAAAATCCGCTCTCTGGATTCACTCTCGAAGAAGTGGCCTGTATCTATGGAATGGGTGGAACTTGTAAGTATTGGCACGACATAAGAAATACAATCGTTCCAGGCTGTAAGGACAATAAAATCATCCGTGTTTCTCGTCAGTCTAACTCTGGAACCTACCAATATTTCCGTGAAGCAATCTTAGGTAAGAAAAAAGACCTCAAACTAGGCTCTATGGATTTGAATGGTTCACGAGAGTCTATTGACCTTGTTGAGAAAACACCTTGCGCAATTGGCTACTCAGGTATGGGATACCTTAACCCTCATGTTAAGGCCGTTTGTATCCAGAAGACAGCCGATGCTCCTTGTGTTCAACCCACTGTTCAAACGGCTGTGGATAAATCATACCCAATCTCACGTGAGCTCTATATGTACACATCTGGTAAACCATCTGCAGAAGTCCAGGCCTATTTAGACTGGACGCAAACTGCGAGGGCCCATGAAATTACGATCAAAGCAGGATATGTACCTGCGGCCAAAAGGTAAGTATGGAAATGAAAGTTACTGAATCAACTCCAGTCACAATGGAGTGGCGTCAAAGAAAAGGTCGCAAGCCCGTTAGTGAGAAGATTATTGAATCGATCATTAAGGTTGGCGGATTAAGCTCGATTATCCTTATTGCAGCTATTTTATTCTTCATCTTGAAGGAGTCTTATCCATTTCTAATAGGTGCTTTCAATTTCAAAGAATTCTTTTTTTCAACTGAGTGGAATCCAGCCTCAGTGGTGCAAATTAAATATGGAATCTTAGCGCTTCTTGTAGGCACGCTCATGGTGACCATTCTTTCGATGCTCATTGCAGTTCCACTGGGACTTGCTTGTGCTTTTTACATTTCTGAATTTTGCTCTCCGAATGTCCGTGAAGTTTATAAAATTTTAATTGAATTCCTGGCAGCTATTCCATCCGTGGTCTGGGGGTTCATCGCTATCATGATGATCAATCCGGCCATCATTAACGTCTTTGATGTTCCGATTGGGCTAAATATTTTAAACGCTTCAATTATTTTATCTCTTATGTCTCTTCCGCTCATCGTGTCGGTTGGTGAGGATGCACTGAGAGCAGTACCAGAGACGTACAGAGAAGCCGCAGAGGCCATGGGTGCTACGAAATGGGAAGTGGCCACAAGAGTCCTTCTTCCAGCTGCAAAAAATGGCTTAATGGCCGCAGCTCTTCTCGGCGTCGGCCGCGCTCTTGGTGAGACCATGGCCGTCCTAATGGCCACGGGTCACTCGATCCAGATTCCAGAAAGTATTTTTGAGCCAGGAAGAACTCTCACGGCAACGATTGCGGCCGAGCTTGGTGAATCGCCGAAAGGTGGAGAACACTACCAAGCGCTCTTTGCAATTGGTTTAGCTCTCTTCTTTCTTTCTTTTATCGTTAATTTAACCGCAGATTATTTGATCCGCGGAAAGAGCAAATAGTATGTTTAGACCAAGCATTCATCTCATCAATAAAGAGATCCGTGAGAAGAAGTTTAAAAACCTTCTTAGCACCATTACTTTCTTTCTCTTTTTACCAGCACTAATTATTATCTTCTGGCTTTTCATTAAAGGGTACCCTGCTCTTTCATGGGATTTCCTCTTACTCGATCCAATTGAAGGAATGACTGCTGGTGGAATTTTTCCGACCATCGTTGGAACTTTCTGGCTCGTCGTGATCAGTGTTTTAGTCTCGTGTCCCCTTGGCGTTCTCGCTGCTATCTATCTTTCAGAATACGCCAAAGATGGGAAATTAACTCGCATCACACGCTTAGCGATTCTCAATCTCGCGGGAGTCCCAAGTATTGTGCATGCCCTTTTTGGTCTCGGGGCCTTTGTTCTCTTTATGAAGATGGGAACAAGTATTCTGGCGGCTTCGTTCACACTCGCGGTCATGAATCTACCTGTCATCATCACTTCAACTCTCGAGTCGCTTAAAGCTGTGCCTCACTCCTACCGTGAAGCTTCGTGGAACGTGGGTGCAAGTAAGCTCCAGACGATTCGCTACATTGTTCTTCCGAACTCGCTTCCCGGAATTTTAACCGGGCTTGTTTTTTCGGTTGGAAGATCGGCCGGAGAGACTGCGGCGATTCTCTTCACTGGGGTTGCCTTCTACCTCCCTTTCCTACCGCAAACTGTTTTTGACCAATGTATGGCGCTCTCGATGCATCTTTTCACAATTTCAACTCAAGTCGTTGGTGTACCTGATGCTTATCCTTATGCCACTGCTTTGGTTCTTATTATGCTCATCCTATCTGTGAACTCTATTGCGGTAGTTCTCAGAACGTATTTCCGTAAAAGCCGGAAGTGGTAATTTTATGATTAAAAAAATTCAAATCAAAGATCTCACTGTTAATTATGGCACTAAAGACGTCATTAAAAACCTAAACCTTGATATCTATCAAAATGAAGTCCTTGCGATTATTGGTCCCGCAAACTCGGGCAAGAGTTCGCTTCTAAAATGTCTTAACCGTATGATGGATTTTCATCCTACGGCCAAAGTTTCAGGGGACATTCTTCTTGATAACGAAAGCATCTACAAAGATGAAGACTCAACATTTCTAAGACGCCAAATTGGAATGGTTTCTCCTCTTCCTGTTGGTCTTCCTATGACGATTAAAGAAAATGTAACGTATGCTCCTCGAATGGCCGGGTGCAAGGATCAAAATGAGCTTGATTCCATCATGGAAGACTGCTTAAAAAAAGCCGCTCTCTGGGATGAAGTCAAAGATCGTTTAAATACGCTAGCGACAAAACTCTCTGGTGGACAACAGCAACGATTAACGATCGCGAGAGCTCTCTCTCACCACCCTGAAGTGCTGTGCCTGGACGAATTCTCGATTGCAATTGACCCGGTGACAACGATGAAAATCGAAGCCGTTCTTCAAGAACTCAAAAAGAATATGACGATCGTGATGGTCACGAATGTTATCAACCAAGCCAAACGCCTTGGTGATAGAACGGCCATGATGCTACATGGAAGTATCCTGGATCTTGATGAAAATTCAAAACTATTTAACGGCCATGTAAAAGATGAAAGAACAAAAGACTATATCGAAGGTCTTTTCGGGTAAAATATGAACAGAAACCATGTTGTTAACACTAATGAATTTAGCTTTTGGTACGGCAATTTCCAAGCGCTGAGAAAACTTACATTCAATATCTCAGCTTTTAAGATCACGGCACTTATAGGTCCGTCTGGCTGCGGGAAAAGTACGTTCTTAAAATGCCTGAACCGAATTAATGAGCGCGGGACGGAGGTCTCTCACGAGGGTAGTATCCAGGTCTTCGGAGAAGACATCTATCACCCTTCTGTGGCACTGCCCGAGCTCAGAAAACAAGTAGGCATGGTTTTTCAAAAACCAAATCCACTTCCTCTTTCAATTTATGAAAATGTTATTTTTGGCGCTAAAACTCACCTGAAAAAAGTGAAGTCATCGCAGCTTGATGAGATGGTTGAAACGTCTCTAAAGCGTGTTGGACTTTGGGAAGATCTTAAAGGTCAATTGAATCGTCCAGCGTTGTCCCTTAGTTTAGAAAAACAACAACGTCTTTGTATTGCTCGTCTACTTCCGCTTAAACCAAAACTTCTTCTATTAGATGAGCCCTGCTCGGCCCTTGATCCTGCAGGTATCGAGGCCATCGAGAATCTCATTAAAGATCTTAAAAAGGACTACTCGATTATCATCGTCACTCATTCGATGAACCAAGCAAAACGTGTTTCGGACGAAACAATTTTTATGTACATGGGTGAACTTGTTGAGATGGGTCAGACAACTAGCGTCTTCAATTCTCCAAAAGAAGAGCGTACGGCCGCTTATATCGAGGGAAGGTTCGGCTAAACTTTGACATCCTAACGTGGAAATCGCTATCGTTGAGCTGTAATTTTCCATTCACTCAACGCAAGAGGTTAAAAATGTTTAAAGTCATAGCGGTTTACCGTGTCCCAACTGATGATGCAGCTAAAGCAAAATTTGAAGAGCACTATAAAACAGTACACACTCCGATCTGTTTAAAAATCCCTGGCATTAAAGAACTTCGTACCAATAAAATTTTCGGTGGCCCTACAGGTGCATCAAACCTTCATATGGTGGCAGAAATGTGCTTTGAAAACAAAGACGCATGGAAAGCAGCGATGAAAACTCCAGAGATGATGGAGTCTGGAAAAGACGCCATGAAATTTGCTGGTGATCTGGTTTCTGTTCACTTCGCTGAAGAGATCATCGTTCAAGCATGAAAACATTTGAAAACATCTTGGTAACTAAAAATTACCGTGAACACCAACACATTGCTCTCATACAATTGAATCGCCCGAAAGTTTTAAATGCTCTTTCAACCGATCTTATGAAGGAAGTTGTTGAAGCACTTTTTTTACTGGAAGACGATCGGGATATTCGGGTGATCATTCTTACAGGAAATGACCGAGCATTCGCTGCGGGGGCCGATATTGGTCAAATGGCAGAGGCTTCTCCAATTGATCAAATTAATGATAACCGCTTTAGAACCTGGAAGCAGCTTGCTCTTATCACGAAACCTGTGATCGCGGCCGTGAATGGCTTTGCGCTAGGTGGTGGGTGTGAGCTTGCAATGTCTTGTGATTTCATTATTGCTGGTGACTCCGCAAGATTTGGTCAACCAGAAATTAAAATTGGAACCATCCCAGGCGCTGGTGGGACGCAAAGACTCACAAAGGCGATTGGAAAATCTAAGGCCATGATGGCGGTATTAACTGGGGATATGATGGATGCTTATGAAGCAGAACGCTCAGGTCTTGTTGCCAAAGTTGTTCCGGCAGAAACTCTCATGCAAGAAACTTTTGAAGTCGCGAAGCTCATAGCAAATCGCGCTCCAGTAGCAGTGAAACTAGCTAAGGAAGCTGTGAACATGGCCTTTGAAACATCTCTGCGAGATGGCATGGAGTACGAGAGAAGAAATTTTTATCTTACTTTTTCATCGAAAGATCAGAAAGAAGGGATGAAAGCGTTTATGGAGAAAAGGGAACCTAAGTATGAAGGCAATTAAGTATATTTGCTTAGTTTCGCTTCTTGCATGTGCGTCCCACCAAAAACCGTCAGATAAAATCCGTGACACTCTCATGTCAAAAATAGAGACCTATCGTCAGTGTTATCATGAGAGTGATTCATATACAGGCAAAATTAATGCAAAGACGACAGGTCTTATGACGATCTCACTTTTAGTAATTGATGACGGGTCAGTTAAGGAAAGTAAAATTCTAAAATCTGATTTTAAAGATCCTAATTTCGCAGCTTGTGTTATGGGTATTGGAAAGAAACTCAAATTTGATCCACTTCCCCCAGGTACAACGATGGAAATTTCTCAGCCACTATCATTCGAACCAGGTCAAACATGAAGACATTTGAAACAATAAAATTTGAAATTAAAGATGGTACTGCGGTGATCACAATTAATAGACCGCAAGTTTACAACGCTCTTAATGTGCAGGGAAAACTCGATATCATCACGGCGATTCGTGAAGCGAATAAAGAAACCTCGGTGAGATCGATTATTCTTGCAGCAGAAGGCAAAGCCTTTTGTTCTGGGCAAGATCTTAATGATCGCACGGTGGATGCCAGTAAAGGTCCCGTAGATATTGGTCTTACGATTGAAACTGAATGGAACCCCCTCATCGCTGCGATTAGAGGCTCTGATAAGCTCGTTATTGCGGCCATTCAGGGTGTTTGTGCGGGTGCAGGACTGTCTGTCGCTTTGGCCTGCGATATGAAAATTGCCGCTCCAGGCATACGCTTTATCTCGGGTTTTAGTCAGATTGGACTGGCCCCGGATGCCGGAATGAGTTTTCTATTAGTTAGACAGCTGGGCTACACCAAGGCACTGGAATTCGCACTCTTAGGCAAGCCCCTTCTCTCAGAGTCCATGCTAGAGTATAATTTCATTAATAAAATAGCCGAGAATCCTTTCGAGGATGCCCTTAAGCTGGCTTCTGAGATTAACCTCTTAGCACCATTGTCCGTAAAAATGGTGAAGAAAAATCTTCAGTATGCTAGTGAAAAAGAGTTAGGAGAAGTCCTAGACCGCGAGAAATATGTTCAACGGTACCTTGGCTTTTCGCAAGATTACAAGGAAGGTGTCAGTGCATTCCTTGAAAAAAGAAAACCACAATTTAAAGGCCTATAGACAGGAGAATAATTCATGCGTCAGTACACAAATGAAGAATTAAAATTATTTGAAGAAATCAAGGACGGTCGCACTTTTGATTCAAACTCAGAGATGCCAGAAATCTACAGGAAGAATCTTTTGAATCTTCTTTGGATGCAGGCCGATTCTGAGTATGCTGGTGGTCTAGGTTATATGCCATGGATCGCAAAAGCACCTAATGCTCACGAAAGAGTTCTCGTTGCTCAAATTGTAAAAGACGAAATGAGACACGCCCATGTGATCTATAAGATCCTTGATGACCTGGGTGAAAAAACACATGACCACATGCTGAAGCATGAGTTTGACTGGAGACTTCCAGATGATCTCGCCAACATTGGTTTTGCTCGTGCCAAAAAAGATAAGCGCGTAAACATCTTTTACTACAACATCACTCACTGGGAAGATTTCTGTTTATTTAACTTTCTTATGGACCGTGCCGCGGGACATGTTTTAGAAGACACATTGAACTCATCTTACCTTCCATGGAAAAATGCTATTGGAACTATTTGTAAAGAAGAGCACATGCACCTTGCCCATGGTGATAAAACGGTGAAGCTCATGGCCGAAGATCCAAAGAACAGAGCTTTCCTTCAAGAACGTCTTAACCTTTGGTGGCCACGTGTGATGAACACTTTTGGAAAATCGACAGGCTCAGGTAATGATATCTACCAAAAGCTTGGCCTTAAAAATCGTTCGAATGCTCACGTCAGAGATGCTTTCGTGAAAGAGATTACGGAGAAGTGCACTGAATGGGGACTTCAAGTTCCTGAGTACAACGAAGCTCTTCAGCCTCTCGAATACGCAAACTAGTCATCTATGAATTTACAAAAAATCGTCGTCATTGGTGCCGGAACTATGGGTTCCGGCATTGCTCAGTGGTTTGCTCAACAAGAATGCTACGTTGAGCTTGTTGATAGTTCTGAAGCACAACTTGAAAAGGCCCAAAGAGATATTTATTCCTCCTGGGATAAACTTGCCGAGAAAAAGAAATTAAATAATCCGGAAAGACTCAAGAAACTCTTAGTGACTAAAAAACTTGAGGACGCCTCTCCAGATACAGATCTTGTAATTGAAGCGATCATTGAGAACCTTGAAATTAAGAAAAATCTTTTTAAAAATTTAGATCAGCAATTTGCGTCCCATACAATCCTTGCTTCGAACACATCAAGCTTTCCTATTCATCTGATGGCAGAAGCCGTATCGAATGAGAGAAAACCTCGGTTCTTAGGACTGCATTTTTTTAACCCTGCGACCATCATGAAGCTTGTTGAGGTCATTAAAGGGAAAGATTCGAGTGAGCAACTCTGTCGTGATCTTTACAACTGGTTTGATTCCAAAGATAAGAAGCCTGCTTTATGCAAAGACTCTCCAGGTTTTATTGTAAACCGAGTGGCGAGAAACTTTTACGGGGAACCCTTACGTATTGTTGAAACCGACGATGAAAATAAAATGAAAGAAATAGATGCGATCCTAAAAGAAGTGGGCGGATTTAAAATGGGCCCGTTTGAACTCATGGATCTTATTGGAATAGATATCAACTACTCAGTCACTTGCTCGGTCTGGGATGCTTACGAGAAAGAGCCTCGTTTCGCTCCCCATAAGCTCCAAAAACAAATGGTAGATGAGAAGCGTCTTGGTAGAAAAACAAAACACGGATTTTATAAGTATGACTAAATTTTCTTTTGGAAATAATCTTCTTATTTTTGGGTTTGGAACAAAAGAAGAATTGAAAGCGATACTGGATCAACACAAAAATCAAAACGTTTTCCTGGATTTAACTTGTTATGATCCAACTGAATTTTATGAAGCATTTCCACAGCTAAAGGGTGTGTTCTCAGCCCTTTTTTGTGACGAAGCAAAAAAAATTGAAATCCACTTTCGCGAAAAAAGTGAAGCCGTTTTAAATAAGCTTCAAGAGCTGGGATTTAGTCCTGTTGAAACAAGTATCATCTCTTGCGGTTTCGTCTTCCCTCGCACGATTGTTCAAATCATTAATGAGGCATACTATGCTCTTGAAGAGAACGTCGCGGAGAAAGAAGACATTAATCGTGCTATGAAGTTTGGGGTAAACTACCCTAAAGGTCCCTTTGAGTGGGCCTCAGGAAAAGAGATTTATGTTAAAACTCTTTTAGGCGAACTTTTAGAGAAAACTTCTGATAAGAGGTACATCGCTTCTTCACTGATTCTAAAAGACATAGCCAAGACCTAAAGCGAATCTCACACTATTGCCAAGATAAACCTCTCCAAAGTGCTCGTTCTTTTTACCTGAAATTGAAATAATTTCGTATTGGACTTCGCTTCGGAGAATGATTTTGGAATTTAGGTAAAATTCCCAGCCGGCCAAAAAAAGTCCTGATGTTATATTATACTGAGATGGCTTCTTCTCTTTTGTGATATCTGCCTTTCCAATTCCGATGAGCCCAAGGAAATAGAGGTTGTACATCCCGAGACCTCCTCCAACTCTTGTTGTTGCTCCCTTGTAAGATGATCCCTCGGCCGACATCAGACTAATTTTTTCATAACTGATTCTTGCCATTGGTCTAAAGGCCATTTGCAAAGGATTAATATTCAAACTGGCCGAATAAGGTGTTCCTTTAAATTCCTCTTTTACACTTTGATTGTTTTCTAGCCGAAGGGTCTGAGTGGCACCGTTAAGAGTGAAGTCATGGGCGAAAGATTGATTTGAGAAAATGCAAAAAAAACTGATAAGAAGAAATCCTCTCATACTCGTTTTTTTTTGAATAAAACTTTCACGACAATACTTCATCATCACTGCAGGATTATTTTTTTTCCATGAGTGGATGATTATCGAAAATGAGATTATAGTTCATTTAAAATATCTCCTTAGTATTAAGATACTCTTCATATAACGACAATCTAGTAGGTAGTAAGTTCCTTGGATTTTAGATCACGGTCGAAAGACGCATCTAAATCCCATATTCGAACTCGCATTCAAAGTTCCATAAGCCAGATACAAAGAAAATATGCCGGCGTTGACGCCATCAGACCAGCGCCCACCTCGAAGACCGGCCCCTCCTGAACCACCGTAAAGCAGACCAATTCCATAGCTTGAATTATAACTGGCCGACGAGACTCCTCCAGGATTGCCTGGCACATAATCTGCTGCTTGAAGGGCCGCACAGCTCACACTTGGTAACTGAGTCCAGGCAGCAGCACAACTTCCTGGGCCTAGAGTAAGTGTCGATCCAAGGCTCCAGTTAACCCACTCAGAAACGTTTCCTGAAAAATCCCAGATGACTTCACCGTTGGCCAGCGTGAGCGTTCGTCTCTGCTCTTTTCCTCCGCCCATGGTCTGGGCCGCCGTATTTCCGGTATCACTGTAAGGATTGCTCACATCTGTGATGGCCGATGGACCGCTTGGAGAACTATCTGAATGCCCTCTATAAAGTGCTCCAGAGCCTACAGCAGAACCGCTCCAGTTACTCGCTACCGATTCGATACTGTAAGCAATAGTCATCCACTCTGGATTAGAGAGTAAATCATAGCCAGTTCCAAGTGCACGGCAGGCCGTTCTTGAGGCACTAATATTAATCGTCGCCCATGGTGCAGACGCGGCCTGGGAAACAGCAACGCCTCCGACATTTTTCATCTCAAACTTGGCCACACAAAAGTCATTCAAAACACCAAGAGAAGTATTCTTACTCACAGGGATGTAGTTTTGTGGGCATGAGACGAGATCATATGAAGCATAGGCCGTTGAACATCCTGATGAGTACAAGCTATTTGATGCCGTTGCATAAAAACGATAAGATCCAGCTGACAAAGTCGATGAGGTGATAATGATAGTAGTACCTGATGCGACTCCCTCCCCAACCTTCGTTGTGCATGAGGCATCTCGATAAAGCTTAACCGTATCTCCCACTTTCACTCCCCCAACTTGAATTTGAGGAGTCGTGACATTACTCGGAGTTGTACTAGGACTTGAAAGAGTAACTCCGGTTGGGACATCGGGAGATTCGTTCATCACCGTTGTAACATCATTCACGTTACCATCTGTTTCACCAGTCGCTGTCTTCATTCGAACACGAAAGATGTAATTTCCTCCGGGAGTTAATCCTGAAAGAGTCGTAGATGTTGAACTCTGCCCTGGAACATTGGTCATAAGCACACTGCTGCCAGACGCTAGATTGTAAATATCATAGGATGAGGCATTAGGATGAGTTGGCCAGGTTAGAACAGCAGTCGAATCAGTTTTCGATGTTACGGACGTAAGTCCTGCATACGAAATCGCATTCATTGAATACGAAACAGTTGAAGTCGAGCAGGCAGATGAAGATCCAGCAGAGTTTGTTGCCGAAGCATTAATTACGTAAGTTCCAAATGAAAAGGCCGATGTTGTGATGAGAACAGTTGGCCCTTGAGCAACTCCAGAACCAATCTCTTGCGTGCAAAGAGCATCTTTAAAAAGCTTTATCGTATCATCTTTCTTCACACCAGAAACTTTAAGCGTCGGTGTGGAGACTCCACTTGGAGACGAACTCGGGCTTGATAATTCTATCAACGTAGGAGCATCAGGGGCCGCGTTCATCGTTACAGATAAGTCACTCGTGTTGGAATCGTAAAGGCCTGCTTGCGTTTTTAAACGCACTCTGAAAGTGTAACTTTGTGTAGGTGTAAGTCCTGAGATATCTATGAAAGAAGAGCTCTGTCCATTTACAGTTGTGAGCAAAACACTTGAACCATTACTTACGGCGAATATGCCATATGAAACTGCCTTCGCACTTGCGGTCCAGTTGAGTCTTAAAGTTGAATCTGTTTTTTGAGTTATCGAAGAAAGACCTGCAAAGCCCGTCTCCTCACCAGTTGTTGGTTGAGTAAAGACTCCATCATACTTTTCCGTCTCGGATGAATTACAGCCAATCAATAAGGCGCATAAACACATCAAGAAGATACGACCTAAACTTATGAGCATAAAACTCCATGAATGATGAATCAATTTTAGTTCAGTTTATCAGATTTCTTTCTATCACACCTTCGCAGGCACTTTTGTACCGCTAAAGTACAAAAGACGAGTTTAGCGATCAAGTATCATCCATTGAAATGAAATTTTACATCCTATTAAAAAAATCCTAACATTACTGAACACACATTTTACAAACAGGTTGCTGCCGAATGAACACAAAAATTTCTCTTTGTTTATTGTTGCTCATTTTTACTTTTTCTTCTGCTCACTCAGTTGTGCAAAATGCTCAAATTTCTCAACGAATTTTTCCTGTCCTCGATATTAAAAAACTCTCTGATATGTATTTTCCTGATGCTTACCCAGGCTCTCCAAGTTACTCAATCGAACCAGGAAATTCGGAAACTGCTCAGAACGCAAGTTTTCTTATTACTGGTGAAGCTAATAAGAGAGTCAGTATCATCCTCCCCTCTGAAAGAGTTATCCTACAAAATGGACAGCATCGTGCGAAGATCTTTGTCACTGATTTTCGCTCTAACGTAGGTCAGACTTCTCAACTTGATAGTAATGGTGAATTAAAACTTTTTGTCGGGGCCACCAGAGAAGATGTTCCAACAAGAATTCCTTCCGGTGATTATTCTGGAACTTTTTATGTGACAGTTCTTTATTAGGGGTTAATCATGAAACTTTTACTTTCTCTCCTTTTAATCTGTTCAAATTCCTGGGCCTTTGTCCAAGTTAATCCAGTTAGGTTTAATATTAAGGACTCTAAGTTCTCGCATTTCACCGTAAGAAACACTCAGAGTAAATCGGTCAACGTTTCTATCTCAAACAAGTATTTCGAAATGCAGCCTGATGGGAAAATGGTTGAAAGTACGGTTGGTGCTAAAACTGAGCTAAAAAAAATACTCTTTACTCCAAATTCTTTTGTG
>JACCDH010847301.1_pt1 | contig 40918 bp, 53 predicted proteins | sample 7442481 | NCBI WGS metagenome assembly JACCDH01 (sample SAMN15323433, study PRJNA562643) | freshwater metagenome | isolation source: river surface water | place: USA:Blue River Watershed | collected 2017-08-15 | reverse complement strand
GAAATTATCATTGAGCCGACTCCTTCATCATTTGCTCAAGAAGTAGGGCGTCAGCGTGCGCTTGAAGCGCTTGATTTTAGTCAAGTTAAGGGGCAGGTGTATGCAAAAAAAGCGCTTGAGTTGGCCGCAACAGGGGGACATAATGTTCTTTTTATTGGGCCTCCAGGTGCTGGAAAAACGATGTTGGCGCGACGACTGGCGACAATTCTGCCGTCACTTTCATTTGATCAAGTGATTGAAACAACAAAAATTTATTCGATAGCAGGGCTTTTAGAAAATGCGCCGTTGATTGTGCAACGGCCGTTTCGCAGTCCGCATCATACAATTTCTCAAGCTGGTCTTGTTGGTGGCGGGGGATATCCACGTCCGGGAGAGATTAGTTTAAGTAATCATGGCGTTCTTTTTTTAGATGAGTTGACAGAATTTAAACGAACGACGCTTGAAGTTTTGCGGCAGCCGCTTGAAAGTAAAAAAGTTTTAATTGCACGCGCAAATATGTCAGTTGAATTTCCCGCTTCGTTTTTATTGTTGGCAGCGTTAAATCCATGTCCCTGTGGTTTTTATGGCGATGCTCAAAATCGATGTAGTTGTACGCCGCAGCAGATCGCTCATTATTTTGGTAAACTTTCAGGTCCCTTGCTTGATCGAATCGATGTACACGTTCATGTGACTTCAATAAAATATGATGAGATGAAGTCGCCTGCCGATGATGGCATGAATTCATCAATGATGCGCGATCGCGTTAATCGCGCCGTTGAGATTCAGAAAAAACGTCAGGGAAATACTTTGAATGCGCATCTGCCTTCTGAGCGGCTTGATGAGATCTGCGTGCATGAGCCAGCAGCAGCTGAGTTGCTTAAAAATGCGTTTGAGAAATTACACATGAGCATGCGTGGCTATCATAAAGTTTTAAAAATAAGCCGTACGATTGCCGATCTTGAAGGCTCTGAAATTATTCAAAAAAAACATGTGCAACAGAGTATTTTGTATCGATCGCTTGATCGTTTGATGCAGCAGTAAAAGGTTTTCAAATGATTCTGGGAGTTGGTGTTGATCTGGTCAGTCTACAACGATTTGAAACATGGCTTAATTTTTCTGATAAAAAATTAAGCCGTATTTTTCATCAGTATGAGATTGAACAGTTTAAAAGCAGTAAACAAAAAGTTACTTTTTTAGCCTCACGTTTTGCGGTTAAAGAGGCTTTTTTTAAAGCATTGAGTGCCGCTTGTGTTCGATTGCATTATAATCAAAAACAGTTTTCTTTTTTGTCACTAGCACCTTCTATTTTTGTTCAATCACATGAACAGGGGATTCCGCTTTTTTGTTTTGATAATTCTTTTTTACAAGAACTTTTTAATAGGCATCAGCTTGTTGTGCATCTTTCATTGAGTCATGAAAAAGAACAAGCAATTGCCTATGTTTTGATCGAACAGGCCTTTAATCCAGCGACCAAGATTGATGCGTGATGAATTCGTCAGGCATCATTTCAATAGCTTTATGAAGATCTTCTTTTTTTAAAAGTCCTGCATGAGCTCCCATTTTTTGGATGACTGAGCTGCTTTGATACATGCCGCCTTTGAGGGCGTGAAGAATATTCTTGCTATGCCAATATATTGCTACAAATGTTGATCCAAAAGCATCGCCAGCGCCGACGGTGTCGAGGACAGAAACAGGCAGGGCTTGATGATGCCAGAGATCCCTTTTAGTAGCAACATAGACGCCACAAGGGCCATCGGTGACGATTATTATTTCAGGACCTAGTGGAAGCATCGTTTTAAAAAAGTCAGTTATTGTTGTTGCTGGATCTTCTGGATCAAGTGGTTTTGAAAAAAGTATTGTTTCAGTTGAACAGGTTTTTGTATCAGCATCATTGATAATAAAGTTATTGCCATGCGTTCGCATAGCTTTCAGGAGCGTTGCTGCTTCTGATCGATTGAGAATGAGAATTGAGATGGCATGAAGTGAGGCACAAAGTTCTTGAGACCCTGTTGAAAGTTGTGTAGAGCCAGGATTGATGGCAACTGGAATTTTTTTTGCGTGTGCACGATTAACGATTGCAGTGAGTAGTTGTTCACTTTGACGCATGGAGGTTAAATAGATCCCATCGTAGTTTTCGATGATTTGCAGTCGAAATAATTTTTGATCAATGCAACGATTGGCTCCTCGATGAACAAAGATGATCCGATCATGGCATTCATTGTATAAAATGTATGAAGTACCTGAGGGAGCAGTTGCATTAATCATGAGATGTTCGGTGTTGATATTTTTTTTTTTTAGTTCTTGAAGAATAAAAGTTCCTGTTTGGTCATTGCCACATGAAGCAATCAATGTTGCCTCGTGATCAAGCTGAGAAAAATTAATCGTGGTGTTGGCAGCGCCGCCGCCTAAAAAATAAGCAATATTTTCAAGGTCAATTTTCTCTCCAAAGGGAATAGCAAGGCACTGATTTTCTATTGATGATAGTGTTGATGCGCGCATTTTTTCTGTTGCTTTGTACCATAAAAAAATATCTTGGGTAATGCCGCCGATTGAACAAATTTTCATATAATCACTCTTTAAGCTTTTTTAGTTGCAGGATGTTTTTTGCTTCGGTATTCTTACTTGGTAAGTATTATCGTGTTTGTGTAAAGAAGAGGAGCTCAGTCTATGAAAAAAGGTTTTATATTTGCAAGAGGATTGATAAAAGCAGTTGGTGCTGTTTTGGGATTAATGCTTGTGCATCGTATACATTTATTTGTAGGCGCTGGATCGACACATTTTATTTTTTCAGGAATTAATACGGTAGCCCCTTTATTGCAATCATTGTTGGGTGGCATTGGCGGTTGTTTAGTTTTATTGCTGGGACCGATTAGTAAGTTATTTGGCTGGGGGTTGAAATTACCGTGCGCAACAGTCACAATGGGCCTTGCAACGGAGGCATCGATTCTGGTCTGGCATCTGCGTGGCTCTATCTGGGGAGAGCGTCTGATGAATTTTTGTCTACCAGTTGGAGCAATTTTGTTTTTTTTGTTACATCCAGCGACCGGCATTGGTGCATGGTATTCTATATTTTGGTTCATTCCAATCGGTCTTCATTATTGCTCTGATTCATTATTAAAAACAGCTTTTCAAGCGACATTTGTGGCTCATGCTGTTGGGTCGTGTTTATGGCTTATGATGGTCCCCATGCAGCCGATGGCTTGGATTCTGTTGGTGCCGCAGGTTTGTGTTGAGCGTTTAGTGTATGGAATGATGCAGTATTTCTTTGCTGTTGGCTTAGCAGTATTGCAAAAAAATGAAAAGAGTCTTGACATGATTCGCCTATTTAAGCGAGCCTTTTGAAGAAAAAATACCATAGTAAACATGTTTTATTCTGTTTTTTAAAGGAGGATTTTGTATGAAAAAAGTAATGCTTGTTTTAGCATGGGGAGTTAGCATGGGTTCAATCATCTGTGCAAAAATATCAAAACCGTTATCAACTCCTGAAGCAGTAGTTAAACATCTTAAAGAGCGTCGTGTTCGCGTTCAACTTCCTCAAGCTCCTCGAAGAAATATTGGAAAAGCAATTTCTGAAATTCGTCAAACAGTTCCAACTGATCGTATTGCGAAACGTAAGGCAGCGTTAGCACTTGCAAAAACTCCAGCAGTTAAAGCATTGTTAACACGTGAAAAAGGAAAAGCAGCTGCGGCTCGCGTATAAATCATATTGACAAGGGGTTCACGTATTTTGATGAGCCCCTTGTTTGCAAGCCTAAGACTATTTATTCTTAATTGAAATTATTTCCATATATTTTTTTTGCACAAATTTTATTTTTTTGGTATCCTTGCTTCGTAGTATTTTATTGGGTTTTACCCTCATGTTAAAATTATGCAGTTTTGCATGAAGGAAAGGATATCGAAATGTCGATGAAAAATATGCATAGTCGTGCTCGTAACGCAATGTTAACCGAAACATTGTTAGATGAAGTATTTCATCTTGAAGCATCTCAAAAGCAAGAAGTTGCAGATCTTTATAATGAATTAGGATCACGCTTTCAAAATGGTAATGTTATCTTAGGAAAAATTCTTCAAAAAGATGGCAATGGCGTTTTGGTAACCATTGATTATAAATCTGATGGATTGATTCCTAATTATGAATTTTCTGATTTTGAATTGAAAAAATTTGCAGTTGATGATCAAATCGAAGTTTTGCTTGATCGTTTAGAAGATGAAAATGGTTCAGTTGTTTTGTCATACCAAAAAGCAAAATCATTGAAAGCATGGGATCGTATTTCTGAACTTGCAGCTTCCGATGAACCTGTTCGTGGCGTGGTAACACACAAAGTGAAGGGTGGATTGAGTGTTGATATTGGTATTCCAGCATTCTTGCCTGGTTCACAAGTTGATACACAACGAGTCAGCAATTTCGATCAATTTGTTGGTCAAGAAATTGAATGTAAGATTTTAAAAGTAAACAAAAAACGTGGCAATGTTATTGTTTCTCGTCGTAAATATCTTGAAGAACAACGCGTTGAAGATAAAAAACGTGCACTTGAAGTTATTGAAGAAGGACAAGTATTGCAGGGTGTGGTCAAAAATATAACCAACTATGGTGTGTTCGTTGACATTGGTGGCATTGATGGTCTTTTACATATTACCGATATGTCATGGGGTCGCATTGCACATCCAAGTGAATTAGTAAAAATTGGTGATACCGTTAACGTTAAGATTATTTCATTTGATAAAAAACATGAAAAAATCTCATTGGGTATGAAGCAATTGCAAGCAAATCCGTGGGAACATGTGGAAGAGCGTTATCCCGTTGGCAAAACCATCAAGGGAACCGTTTCAAGTATTACGGATTATGGTCTTTTTGTTGAAATTGCTAAGGGCGTTGAAGGCTTGGTACATATTTCTGAAGTTTCATGGACCGAAAGAATTCATAACTTAGCTAAGTATTATACTGTTGGCCAAGAAGTTGAAGTTTTAGTTGTAGCGCTTGATCGTGAAAATCGTCGTATGTCATTGAGTATTAAACAATTGCATGCTGATCCATGGAAAGTGGTTGCAGATAAATTCAAAGTTGGCGAAAAGATTGCTGGTAAAGTTAATAACATTACCGACTTTGGTCTTTTTGTTCAATTGCATGATGGCGTTGATGGTTTAGTTCATATTTCAGATATTTCATGGACCGATCATATTGTTCATCCAGGTGACAAGTTCAAAAAAGGTGATCCAATTGATGCTGTTATTTTAGCAATTGATGTTGCTAACAAACGTGTTTCATTGGGCATCAAACAACTTGAAAGAGATCCATGGGAAAAAATTGAAGAAGATTTCCCTCTTGGCAAAATTGTTGAAGGTGTGGTATCAAAAGTTACTCATTTTGGAGCTTTTATCCGCTTTGACAATGGTGTTGAAGGACTTGTTCATATTTCTGAATTATCCAATAAAGAAGTTACCAAAGTTGAAGATTACGTAAAGTTAGGCGAAACAAAACAATTTAAAGTTGTTAAAGTGAGCAAAGAAGAGCGTAAATTAGGCTTAAGTCTTCGCGCATTGACAGAACCTGAAGAAACAAAAGCTCAAGAAGCTTCACATTCACAGGAACGTCAAGAGCGTCATCAAGATCGTCAACAAGACCGTTCACAGGATCGTCAACAAGAACGTCCACAGTATCATGAACGTAAGCAAGAACAAAGAAAATTTGTTCCGCAACAACATGATGAATCATCACATCGTTCTCAAAACTTTGAATCAAACATGAAAAGTTCATTGCAACAAGCACTTGAACAGCATGCTGAAAAAAGTCGTGATTCTGACAAGAAATAATTGATTGAATTTGAAAAGGGCAGTTTTGAAAAGCTGCCCTTTTTATCATTACATACGAAAGAAAAAAAATATGATTACTCAAACATATGCTATGATTAAACCTGATGCGGTTGCAGCAGGACATACAGGTGCCATCATTGCGCGCATTGAACAAGAAGGTTTTACTATTGTTGGAATGAAGAAAATGCAATTTACTCAAGCATTGGGCGAAGCATTTTATGAAGTTCATAAAGAACGTCCTTTTTTTCAAGAGTTAGTTTCATTTATTGCTTCAGGGCCTGTTGTTGCCTTAGTACTTGAAAAAGAAGATGCAGTTCCTGCATGGCGTATTTTGATGGGTGCTACCAATCCTGCTCAAGCAGATGCAAATAGTATTCGTGCTTTGTACGGAACATCGATTGGAAATAATGCAACACATGGTTCTGATGCTGCTGAAACAGCTGCAACAGAAATTGCGTTAATTTTTCCAGAATTAGCATAGCATCGTTTTTTTGCTTATAATTTTGATACAATTGCCTACTGAGGAATCAGTGGGCAATTTTTTTTGAAAAAGGAGCAACGAATGAAAAAGGTATTAGCTATTATTCTGATTTTGTGCATGACCATGAGACTCGAAGCAGTTGTTTTTCTGGTTCATGGAACGTTTGCTTCAAAAGATCAATGGCATCAACCAGGAGGGGATTTTTATCAGGCGTATGCTGATATTAATGCAACAGAAACGATTATTACGTGTACTTGGTCTGGAAAATTATCTGCACAAGCACATATTGAAGCAGCTGAAGCTTTATGTGCATTAATTATTCAGCGTCCTTATGATGAAAAAAAAACGTTTCTTGGGCATAGTCATGGGGGGAATGTGATCAATATTGCGAGTCATCTTTTAGATACTGCTCAGTATGCGGTAAAGCATGAATATGTAACAGTAAAAGAAAGAATTAATAATCTTTTAAAAATATTTCCTTCAGATGCACAATATGTTAAAGAAGATTTTCCATTTTCTTATACACGCGACCTTGAAAACAGTGCTCAAGATAAAAAAATTGAAGAAGAAGATTTAAAAGAGCAGTTGCGGAATTCAATTGAAAATATAGCGGGCATGCTGATTGAAATTGATCAAGATGGAATTAGATTTGTTAAAAAACGGTATGTTATGCATCAGGTGCAATTATTAGCAACACCAATCTTAGCTGAGAAATATTATCCAAATATGAGTATTATTGAGCGAGTAGAGCATTATTATTCGACGCAAGATTGGATTCAAAAAATTGGAGGAAACATGGTTAATACGTATCTACCTCATGTGCGATTAGCTCAAATAGAAGTTGGATTTTCAATTTCTGATAATTCTGAGGCGTGGATTGCTCCCGATCATGGCGCTTTGCATAATCCGTTGATGGCCCGCTGGTTGGCAAATAAAGCAGTGATTGCAGAACATATTATGCCGGGTAAGGAATACCGATTATTATTGCATCATGATGGAAGTGGTTTTGTTTGTACTGAAAAAAAATAAAAAAAAGGTTGTAGCGCTCAAAAAGCGCTACAACTACAGGATTACATGATAATTATTCATCAATGATGATCTGTATTTTTTTTGATGGGGCTTCTTTTTTAAGTTTGAAAGCAAGGGTAAATACACCATCTTCATGGGACGCTTCATACGATGAAGTATCAACAGTTCGAGGTAGGCGTACTATTTTTTTAAGTGATTTATGGCTGAAAGATGAGCGACTAACTGAGCTACTTTTACTTGATTTACTTTCTTCTTTCGATTCTTTTGTTTCAGCTTTAATGGCAAGTATTGAAGTTCCATCTCGATTTTCATCAATTTCGGCACTTACTTCACCTTTTTTAAAGCCAGCAACATTTGCTTCAATAATATATTTTTCATCTTTTTCATAGGTTTTTAAATCAAGTGAAAAATTAAGATTGCGTGAAAGTTCAGAGCGAACAACATCTTTGGTTTTTCCAATGTTGGCTTCAATGTTTTCGGTGATGGTGTCAGCATTTTCTGAAAAAACTTTATGAAGTCGAGCAACACTTTCATTAAAGTGTTTTTCAATTTCATCAAAAAAAGATTGAACTTTATCTGGTTCTGCCTGCAGAGAGTTTGTACAAAAAGGGAAAGATATTAAACAGACAAGAAGTATTTTTTTCATAATAACCTCCTTAAAATATAGAATTAAGAGAATAAAAAACTCATTGCTTTTATTTTTAACATAAAAAAGACCCACAATCAATATTGGTTCTGGGTCTTTTTTTAATTTGCAATCTGCTTAATACTTAAGCTTACTCAGCTGCAGTTTCTTCTGTCGCACATTCAATGATGTCTGTTGCTTCAGTAGTAATTGCTTTAACTTCTTCAGCTACTTCAACAGGAGCTGCTTTAGTTGTTTCAATTTCTTCAGCAAGTTCTGTTGCTGCAACGGTTAAAACTGTTGTTGCCATTTCAACAATATCTTCAACTGTTTTTGTTGTTACTTCTTCAATGTTTGCAAATACTGAAGTTGCACCGATGCTTAATGAAATTGCTAATAGTATTTTTTTCATAATAATATCCTTTATAATAAAAGTTAAAAAATAAATCTTATATCTTACTTTTATAAGGATAGGTTAGGCTGAAAAAAAGTCAAATTTCCTTTAAACAACTTATTTTTGTAGTTTTTCATGTATTATGAGGGCGATAACCTTTATTTTTTGAAGTTTTTCTTTAAATGATTGGTTAAGTTGTGCTTCTGTGGCGATATAAGCCGTGTTAGGTGAGTTTTCAGATAGAAAGTGTTGTTTTTCTGTAGTAATTGATTTTTCTGAGAGAATTTTTGTTGTTGTGTTGAAGGCCCCTTCTTTTTCAGCCTGTAGCGCTTTTGTTATTGTTGCAAGATCAAAATTTTGTTTTTCTTCAAAAATAAGAGCTTCTTCAGCTTTTTTTTCAATTTTTAATTCTTCTTTGGAGCTGATAGAGGTATCAGAATCGCTCTCGGTTAGTTGAAAAAATGCTGCCTCAGTTGCAGCAAAGAATTTTTCGAGTTCTTTTTTGGCATTTTCCAAAGAGGTTCTTTTTTGATGAAGAAGCTGTTTTATCTTTTTAAAAAGATAAATTTCTTGTTCGCAATAGAGAGAGCCTTTAACTTGAAGATTAAAATCTTTTTCCCATTGCTTGATTGTTGATTTTTTTACTTTAAGAAGATCAGAAAGTTCACTCAGTTTTATTTTTCTTTTCTGTTCTTTTATTGGTTGTGCGAGCATGCCATGCTCCTTCTTTCAATGGTTTTTTAATATGGGTATTTCGATTTGTTATTTTTTTTCTTAAAATATATTTGTAATTGTAGCGAAACAGAGAATAAAAAATGAAGGGTTTTTTAATTTGAATATCATAATTCCTTCTTGGCTTACCGAAAAAAATATGGTAATGTTTGCTTGTTATTACTATTTTAGTACGTTTTTTAAAAAGGTTATAAAAAATGATGGATAGAAAATTTTTTTATTCGATGATGTTTTCAACAGTTGCATTTTTGGCAATTCAGTATTATTTTTCTTCTTCATCGGTTGATGCTCAGCAAGCAGTTATTGCAGGGCAATCGTTTAAAGCGCCAGTGAACACAGAAATTCGTCCGCTATTTAAAGAAATAGATTTTGTTGATAATGAAAAAATGGCGCCTGAGTCTTTTGTTACTCTTGAAACAGATCGATTGCTGTTGCAATTTTCAAATCATGGTGGAGCGCCTGTTTTTGTAGCATTGAAAAAGCATCGTGATAAAGATGGAAATCCTTTGAAAATATTTGATTATATCGCAAAAAATGAACGAGAAAAGCGTTCTTTTGCAGTTGTTATGGGAGATGAAGCAGCAGCTCCTTATAATTATGAATTAATTGAAAAAACTGATCGATCAGTCACGTATGTAGGACAAACAAAAACATGGAATATTAGTAAAAAATATGAAATTGCAGATGATAATTACACGATGAATTTTTCATTGTCAGTTGAGCCACGACATGCAAGAATTGAAGCAGTTGTGCCTCGTTTATTTGTAACGGTTCCTTACATGGAAGGACTTGTTGATAATACAGTAAACGGATTTGTTCAAAAAACTGATGCGCATTCATTTGAAAAAATGACTTCAGATCAAGAGACGGAATGGTTTTGGGTGGCCCCTTCATGCATTGGTGGAGAAGATCGATATTCAGCAGAAGCTTTGATTGCAGATACTCAAAAATTTGTTAAGCGTGCATATTTTAAAAGAACCGGTCAAAATCATTTACAAGTTGTTTTTGAATCAGGATTGGTCAGTCAAAAAGAATCTTGGAATTTGACTTTTTATGTGGGCCCTAAGACGGTTGAAAGTCTTTCTTCAGCAAGTACGCACCTTGAAGGGTTGCTTTCATTTGGTTGGCTTTCAAAGATTTGTAAGTGGCTTTTGTTATTATTGCAATGGCTCTATCAATATTTTAAAAATTATGGTGTGGCAATTATTGTTTTGACTGCATTAATTAAAATTCCTTTTATTCCATTCATGATTTATGCAAAACGAAAAATGGAAGAGATGCAACGATATCAACCAAGTATTGAACATATCCGTACCAAATATCGAGCAGATGTACAAAAACAACATGAAGAAATGATGCGTTTTTACAAAGAACATAATCTTTCGCCGTCAACACAATTATTAGGTTGTTTACCCTTGTTCTTGCAGTTGCCTGTTTTCTTTTCTTTGTATCGTGTGTTGTCAAATTATATTGAGTTATATCAAGCACCCTTTTTTGGATGGATTACCGATTTATCGGTTAAAGATCCTTATTATGTGTTACCCATTTTGATGGGTCTTAGTATGTTTATTCAGCAAGTTTATACGCCAACAAAAGATAGCCGACAAAGATTTGTCATGTTATTTATGCCATTTATGATGACTGCTATTTTTATGAATTTTCCAGCTGGTATGGTTTTGTACTGGGCTTTTAATAACATTTTTACTATGCTTGAAGATCAGTTGCGCCGTACTTTTTTTGCATAAGATAAAAAAAAAATAAGGAGGGAATTCGTATGACTCGATCATTGCCATCATTGCATGCATTGATTGGAAATTTGCAAAGAATTCCCTATCTTGCTTCTAAGAATGTTTATAAAGTGGCTGGATATTTTTTGGAGGTGTCGGATCATGATATTGAAAAATTATGTACTGCGCTTCGTGAAGCAAAAAAAAATATTCGTTCTTGTATTCGTTGTTTTAATTGGACCGAAAAAGAAGATCTTTGTTTGATCTGTAGCGATCAAAAGCGGAATCAAACTATTATTTGTGTTGTTGAAACGTGGTATGATTTGATTGCGATTGAGCGTGCTCAAGAGTACGATGGGGTTTATCATGTTTTAGGAGGGGTTTTATCACCGTTAATGGGTATGGGGCCTGATGAAATTCGGATTAAAGAATTATTATCACGACTCGATGAAACGATTAAAGAAGTTATTTTTGCAACCAATCCAACCCCTGAGGGTGAGACAACAGCAAGTTTTATAGCTACAAAATTTCCTGTACGTCTGCAAGTTTCAAAATTGGCAAGTGGGATGCCTACCGGTTCAAGTTTAGAATTTATTGATCGAGTAACTATTAATAAAGCATTGAGTGGGCGTCGTCCTTTTTGAAAGATTGTATCGCGTGAACAAACGCCATCATTTTTTTTTCTTGGTATTTCTTCTGTTTATTTTATGCATGCAAGCATTGCAAGGATGTTCTGATTATCTATTGAAAAAAAATATTTTGATTACGAGTGATCAGCAGAGGATAGATGCGCAGGGATGTTGGCATGCAATCGGTAATCTTTCGGTTTTTTGGGGTAATCAAATTCATATTTTTGCTGATCGTATGAAGTTTGATCAAAAAAATCAGAAAATTTTTTTTTATGCTGATCAATCAAAGCGCGTTAAAATTATAAGACAAGATTTGCATTGTTTAATGAAGCAGCTCATTTGTGATCTTACTGATGAAACCTGTTTTGCTGATCAAGTGCAGGGCTTCTATAAAAAATGTCGATTGTATGCTGAGTCAGCACGTATTTTTTTATCAGGTGAAATTGAATTATCAAAAATATCCTTTACGTCTTGTCATAAAAAAGATCCTCATTGGCAGTTTTTTGCAGATCGAGCAGAATATACATTAGATCAAAAATTAGTTGTACGAGGGGTTTCTGGACAATGGGGAACGTGGTTAAAGCTTCCGCTGCCTATTAAACAGATTTCTTATGCTTTAGAGCCAACATCAGGTTTTTTATTTCCCTCTTTTTATTGTGAAAAGCGATCTGGTTATGGCTTTAAAATTCCTTATTATTGGTATTGTAATGATGATATTGATCTGAAATATTTGTTGCAATTTTATTCACAAAAAGGTGTTGCATTACAGCAACGAGTTCGTTTTTTTTATCCATCATTATCGGGAACATTCTGGTTGGGATATGGGTCAATCTGGGGGTACGATGATGGGATTGCGTTGACGCGACTTGATCGAGAACCTTTTTTTTTACAAGGAGATCTTGTTGCGACAGAGAGTTTCAATAATGGCCTCATGGTTGGTTTTGCATCGGCTTATGAAGGAATCGATTATAAGAATACCAATTTTTTTTTTGATGGAGCATTTTGGAAGGATCGTCGTACAGATTATCGAGCAGGAATCAGTTTTTCAGATCAAAAATTTGTGATGAGTTGTTGCTTTGAGGCTAAAAAATATGCTGTTACAGAAAGCTTTATAAAGAATGAAAAAATAGCTTTAGAAGTTAAAAAAACAGATGATTTTTTTGTACGGTTGCCAGCAATACTGTGGTGGCATAATTATTTTTCTGATGCAGGAAATTATTGGGTTCAGCCGCGTTGTTTAGTAGATGCACTATTTTATAAAAAAGACATAAGTAGTATGTTATATCAATCAATTAATGTCGTACAATACTATCTTCCGGGTGAAAAAAATAGAGCATTTGAAGATGTAGTTTTGCGTGCACGACCAACGTGTGAAGCCGGATTAATTGTAAAAACGCGTGAGCAGATTTTTATAGCACAGGCCAATCAAGGACTCTTTTTGTATGGATTTGGCCGACAGCAGAGTCAACAAATAAAAGCAATTCCGTTTTTTAGCTTTGAAGGAAAATGGGTTTTTCCTGAATTGTTATGTTCTTTTTCAAAAGGTTTTATGCGATCACATACCGAAATCTCTTTTTTATATCAACCTTTTTTTGAACAAAAAAATGATCATTTTAAATCATTGATGCAGCAAGGTTATGACGGAGAAGATTATCGATATCAAAAATCTGTTTGTTGGATTAAGCAACAATATCAACTTGGTAGCACTGGAGGATCAGGACTTATTGAGTGGCAACAAGGCATTGATTGGTCAAATCAACAATGGGCGGATCGACAGCACCGTTTTTTTTCTACGGGGCTTTCTTTTCCATGGCGTTGTTTGATTGCTATTAATCAAAAAGAGGCTGGATATTCAACTGATATTTCTGGTGAGTGGGGAGAGCGTGATGGTTTTTTGCATCAAGGAATTATGATGGTTTGGAAAGAATATAAAGTGTGTCGATTGGAGGGGAAATATCTGTATGTTAATCCTGCATTGGCAGCATTGCGTGGGTTGCATGATATAGGACATTTTGGTATTGTTGGATTAACCATTCGATCAGGAAGAGGTTTTAAGGGAGTCTATCAAGGAAGTTGGGGAATTGATATTGATAATAAGAATCAAAAAAAAATTGCATTACGAAGCCAATCAATGCAGATTTGCTGGACATTTGATTGTTGGCGTTTGGGGATTGGGGCTGAGTATCAATCATATCGTATTGCATCAAGTATTAATAATTTTTGGCGCGCTCTTTTTTCATTTCAACTCTTATTTTTTTGAATAAAAAAAGTATAAAAAGAATAATAAACATGTAAAAAAATGTTTCTTTTGATACGATACCATAGAAGCTTTATTGTGTGCTCAGAAAAAAGGGAAAGAGTATGAATCAACTATTAAAAAAAGAAGCGTATGAAGCGCGTCGAGCTTTGTTATTAGAGCAGATTTTTCAAAAAAAAGGATTAACTAATTTTGTTCTTATTTTGATGGCCGATTTTGAAGATCATCGGTATGATTTTCGTCAAGAAAGTTCTTTTTATTACCTTTCAGGTATTGAAGAACCGGGCAGTGTTCTATTAATGCAAAGTGATGGTCATACATCGTTGTTTATTCCGCAATATCGTGCTGATCGAGCACAATGGGTTTCTGGTTCTTTAGTCCCAGCAGTTGCTGGTGTTGGCGATGCATTTCGTTTTGGTATTGATGAAGTTCTGTTTGCAGGTCATCCATGGCAATCATTTTCAGCATCGTTAATATCGAATGTTTCGCATTATGAGCAGGTGATTTTTGCTTTAAAGCAAGCAGTGCTTTCAGGTAAACAAATTTGTGTTGTTGGATCTGAGGCGACTGATTTATATGCTACGCAACATTTTATTTGGAAAATTCTTGAAGGAGCTGCTGATATTACAATGTATTATGAAATAAGCGATCTATTGCATCAAATGCGTAAAACAAAAGATGTTGATGAAATTGCTTGTTTGCATGAAGCGGTTCGTTTGACTGCTGCTGCTCATGAAGCGGTTGCAAAAATGTTGGAACCAGGTGTTGTTGAGTATGAATTACAATCATGTATAGAGTCAGTTTTTTTATACTTTGGATCGATGGGAACAGCATTTCCAAGTATTGTTGCAGCAGGTAAAAATAGTACCACATTGCATTATACTGCACGTCGTTCAACGGTTCGCGAGGGCGATATTGTTTTGGTTGATATTGGTGCAATGTATGGACATTATGCTGCTGATATTTCACGAACGTATCCTGCGTCAGGTCTTTTTACTGATCGACAGGCTGAAGTTTATAATCTTGTTTTGCAAGCACAGCGCTACATTGAAGATCATGTAAAACCTGGCATGTATCTTTTTAATCCTGATCAACCAGAAAAATCATTACATCATATTGCGGTGAAATTTTTTGAATATCGTGGATGTGCTCAATATTTTACTCATAAAATTGGTCATTTTTTAGGACTTGATGTACATGATGTTGGGGATGTTCGTGCTCCTTTGCAAGAGGGTGATGTAATTACTATTGAGCCGGGTATTTATTTGCAATCAGAAGGAATTGGGATTAGAATTGAAGATGATTATGTTGTTGTTCAAGATGGTTTTGTTTGTTTAAGCGATGATATTCCTAAAAGTATTGAAGAAGTTGAGGATCTTATGAATTCAGCAGAAAGAGAGGCTTGTGATCATGTATGAAACAATAGGCGAAAAAGATACTCGATTTATTATTGTGACGGGGGGAGTCTGTTCATCGATTGGTAAAGGGGTATTGGTTTCATCGCTCGGTATTTTATTAAAAAATGCTGGGTATACTATTTCTGTAGTGAAGTGGGATCCTTATTTAAATGTTGATTCAGGCACGATGTCTCCACTTGAGCATGGTGAAGTTTTTGTGACCGATGATGGGGGAGAAACTGATCTTGACTTGGGACATTATGAACGTTTTTTAGATGTTTCATTAGATAAAAGTGCTTCTTTGACAGCGGGAAAATTATTTAACGAAATCTTGCATAAAGAACGTGCGGGAGCATTTTTAGGTCGTTGTATTCAATTAGTGCCTCATGCTGTTGACACTATAAAACAGTATCTTTTTTCATTGGCACGCAATACAAAAGCAGATATTATTTTTGTTGAAATTGGTGGAACTGTTGGTGACATTGAAGGAGAAATTTTTTTAGAAACAGTTCGTCAATTAAAACGTTCATTGCCTGAAGGGGCGGTGACCTTGTGTCATTTGAGTTATGTTCCCTATTTGGGATGGGCACATGAAATAAAAACAAAGCCAACGCAACATAGCGTAATGCTCATGAAAAAAGCAGGTCTTGTTCCAGATGCGCTTTTTTTACGGACAGAATGTGATGTTGATCAGTCAGTTCGCGCAAAAGTAGCATCGTTTTGTGATGTTGCTGAAGAGGCAGTTTTTCAGTTAAAGACCTATACCACTATTTATAAATTATTTTCTGATTTAGAGGGACAGGGTGTTGGAAGGATTATCCAAAAAATTATGCGGATTAAAGAGCCACGTCCTTCTGATTTGCAAGAATGGAACGATCTTGTTACGTCTATTGAGCAAGCGAATCAGAGCATTCGAATTGGCTTGATTGTTAAATATCATGGTAATAATGATCCGTACATGAGTGTCATTGAAGCGATGAAAGCAGCTTCGTATGCAGTGAAGACTTCTTTAGTTATAGAATATATTGAAGCGGAAGCTTTAGAAAATAATGATGCAAAAGCGTTTGAATTATTACATTCTGTTGATGGCATTATTGTGCCGGGTGGATTTGATAAACGTGGCTTTGAGGGTAAAGTGATTGCTGCTCGTCTTGCTCGCGAAAAGGGTAAGCCATATCTTGGATTATGTTTGGGCATGCAGGTTATGTTGGTTGAGGCTGCTCGATCTTTACTGAATTTGCCTGATGCATCAAGTACAGAAATTCATCCTACAACAAAAAATCCGGTTATCGCGATGCTTGATGAACAGCGAACAATTCAGACTAAAGGGTCAACAATGCGGCTTGGTTCATATGAATGTAGTGTTTTGCCGGGAAGTCGTGCGCATGGGGCATATCGTGCTGATAAGGTTCATGAGCGACATCGACATCGATATGAATTTAATAATCAATTTAAAGTCGCTTTAGAGACTGTAGGGGTCTCTTTTTCAGGGGTTCATGCAACACGTGATTTGGTTGAAATTGTTGAATTAAAAGAGCATCCATTTATGCTTGGTGTGCAATTTCATCCTGAGTTTTTATCACGTCCTTTGCGGCCGCATCCTTTATTTTTAGAGTTTTTTAAAGCAACGGTTGCGCAAAAAAGTAAAAGTTTAATTTGACCAAGTTTTTATTTTTGGATACTATAAAATAAAGTTTTTGTTCTGCATCCCCGTTGCAAGCGATACGAAGTATATATTTTAAAAATTAAAAAGTAGCTATAGAAAAGGTTTTTTGATCATGGATATGAATAAATCATTTGTTTTGAAAAAAGAGCAAAGAGCGCCTCAGTGGATTATTGTTGATATTAAAGATCAGATTCTTGGTCGTGTTGCAACTCGTATTGCTGACGTTTTACGTGGTAAACATAAACCAGAATATACAGCACATACTGATTCAGGTGATTATGTTGTAGTGATTAATGCTGAAAAATTTAAGTTGTCAGGCAATAAGTGGAATGACAAGTTGTATGAGCGTTATTCAGGATATCGTAGCGGTCTTAAAAAAGAGACAGCAAAACAGGTTTTCGCAAAAGATCCAGCTCGTTTGATTGAATCTGCAGTTCGTGGTATGTTGCCAAAAACCAAAATGGGACGAGCAATGTTTAAAAAATTGCGCGTTTATATTGGTGATAAACATCCTCATGCGGCGCAAGTATAACCGTATTTGAGAAAAGATAAAAAATTAAAGGCTGGTGTTTTAAAACATCAGCCTTTTTTGTTGTTTTAAAAAAGGAGAAGTAATGGATATTTTTCAAAAAACGCTTGCGCAACCCCTTGTCTTTGAGGGAGTTGGCATTCATTCAGGTAAACAAGAAAAAATAATCTGCCAGTCAGCATTGGTTGATCAAGGCATTATTTTTGAGCACGTAAAGAGGGGGACTCGTATTGTTGTGGGGCAGGCGATTCCTGTTTCTGGTGATTGTGCAACCGTTTTGATAGAGGATGGTTGGCAATTAAGTACCGTCGAACATTTTTTGGCAGCATGTGCTGCTCTAGGAATCGATAATCTACTTGTTTTGGTTGAAGGGAATGAATTGCCCATTTTAGATGGAAGTGCTTTGCAATTTATAGAAGCATTTCAAAATACTGGTTTTATTTTGTTTGATGCAGTGGTTAAGAGAATACGTCCACGAAAAAAAATGTGCATTGAAAAGGGGCAAGGAAGTATTATTATTGAGCCACATGAGGTGGATTCTGACACTCTTTTTTTATCGGTTTCGGTTAAAGATAATTTTCTTTTGCCAGATGATTTACTTGAGTTTGAACAGAATGTTGCAGGGGAATCATTTGCTAAGAATATTGCTGCAGCACGAACGTTTGGTCGATTTGATCAATGGGAGTATTTGAAACAGCGAGGGCTTGCTTTAGGTGCGGCTGGCGACAATGTTGTTGTTTGGAAAGAAGGAAATTGGGCGCCAGCTTTACGGTGGCATGATGAACCGATGCGGCATAAAGTTTTAGATTGCTTTGGGGATCTCTTTTTGTTGGGTGGTTTTTTATCTGCTCGTGTTACTGTTTGTAATCCAGGGCATACATTGCATAAAGAAGTGATAGAGTACGCCCTGAAAAATCCTGATTTATGGGAAAATTTTTAGTCTGATGTTATTAAGAAAAAAAGACTCGTAAGATATCAAAAAAAGTTAAATATAAGGCGATTCCTACAAAAAGCAATAATGAAAAAAGATTGATAACAAGTTTGAAAAAATCGGGCAATTCTCGTCTGATGATCCATTCAAGAGTGACAAAAAAGATCTGTCCGCCATCAAGGGCACCGAGTGGTAAAAAATTTATTAAAGCGAGATTGATGCTGATAAACGCAAGAAAAAGGAGCAATGCTTTCAATCCTTGTTCTGCCATTTTAAATGATTGGCTGAAGATCATCACAGGGCCACCAGCATTTTTAAGACTGCGTGAAGCAAACATTGATTTGATAGCAAAGAAAGTGCTACGCATGGTTTCTTTGGTTGTTGTAGCAGCTTCTTTGATGCTTTCGATAAATGAAAGTTTTTGTTCAGAAACTGAAAAAACATGGGGTGAATATTGAATGCCAACACGTGGACTCTGTTTTGCGTCAGGAACATGTATAGTGATATGTATGGTTTTGTTATTGCGCTCAACGGTTGCTGAAAGATTATTTTTATTCTGGGGTAAAAAGGTCGCAAGTGAAAAGTTTTCTATGTCTGAAAGCGCTTGTTTGTTGAAATGTGTGATAATGTCATCTTTTTGCAAGCCAGCTTTTTCTGCCGCCGTTCCTGGTACAATTTCATTAATAATGAGGCTTTTAATCTGCAATGTTGGTTTGCCATGAGCGAAAACAGCAGTATAAATTAAAAAAGCACTGATAATATTGAAGGCGATGCCGCCGAGCATAATGAGTAATTTTTGCCAGTATACTTTGTCATTAAAATATGATCCATAGGGAAGTTTAGGCATATTTGGTTCTGGTTTAGTAGCAATTTCAACATAGCCACCTACAGGGAGTAGGGAGAGGCAAAAGTGAGTGTCCCAAAATTTTTTTTGAAATATGACAGGTCCCATGCCGATAGAAAAGGTTGGTGTTGCAACACCAAAAAGTTTTGCAAAGAGAAAATGTCCACACTCATGAATGCTAATGAGGAGTCCAAAACCTAAAAAAACAAGTGCTAAAAGAAGTCCTTTGTGAAGGAACGTTTGTGCTAGATTAATGTAATCAAACATGGTATATCCTTTGTATTGAAGGTAATAAAAGAGTATTTATAGGGTGAGATAAAAAAAATATACCAGGTTGAAGTGGTTAAGTCTATAGTTAGTTTTTTTTCGGATAAACAGCATTAGATCAGTTAAAGTGCTTTATTTTTAAGGGTTTATTATTGGTTAATGAGGAAACTATTTTTAAGTTTGTCTTTTTTTTACTTGAAAAAATTGGCAAAAAAGATAAAATCAAAGGTGACTTTTTGTGTTTAATAAAAATAGAAGCAAAAGGCAAGAGAGTTTTTCAAAGCAATTATTAGATAAACGTGCGGGGTTTTAGTTAAAAACATTGCTTTACATAGTATAATTCATAACCACAGGTCGGGAAGTATGCCAACGATAAGTCAGCTTGTACGTACAAAGCGCAAGCAATTTGAAAATAGGACGAAATCAGGAGCTTTAAATTCATGTCCACAACGCCGAGGGGTTTGTGTTCGGGTCTATACCATGACGCCTAAAAAACCAAACTCTGCATTGCGTAAAGTGGCTCGTGTAAAGCTTACTACAGGAAAAGAAATTACTGCATACATTATGGGTGAAGGCCATAATTTGCAAGAGCACTCAGTGGTGCTTGTTCGGGGTGGAAGGGTAAAAGATTTGCCTGGTGTTAAGTATCACATAGTACGTGGAGCACTTGACGCATCTGGTGTTAAAGGAAGAATGCAGAGTCGTTCATTGTATGGTACTAAGAAAGCAAAAGATAAAAAGGGTAAATAATGCCACGTCGTAAATCGGTTAATTTTGTTCGAGATATTGGAGTTGATCCACGTTTTCGATCATCGTTAGTACAAAAATTTATTAATGTTGTTATGGAGCGTGGTAAGAAGACCATTGCGCAAGCAATAGTATACAATGCATTCGATATTATCAAAGAAAAGCGTGGTGGTAATGATGATCAGGCGTTAGCTGTTTTTGATCGTGCATTGCAACAAGTTTGTCCAGCAGTTGAAGTTCGTTCTCGTCGTGTTGGCGGTGGCGTGTACCAAGTCCCAACAGAAGTTCGACCAAGTCGTGCAACAGCATTATCTTTTAGATGGCTTTTGGTTGCGGCGGCAAGTCGTTCTGATAAAACGATGGGTGCTCGTTTAGCGCAAGAGTTATTAGAAGCGGCAGAAGGCCGTGGAAACGCAGTGAAAAAGCGTGCAGATATTCATAAAATGGCTGAAGCAAATCGTGCATTCTCACATTACGGATGGTAAGGAGTTCGGGGGCAATGAGTAGTAAGCAAAATTTAGAAAAAAGTCGTAATATTGGTATTATGGCGCACATTGATGCAGGAAAAACAACCGTAACAGAGCGTATTTTGTTCTGTACTGGTGTTGTGCATGAAATGGGTGAAGTTCATGAAGGCGAAGCGACAACCGATTGGATGGAGCAAGAGCGTGAGCGTGGAATTACTATCACTGCAGCAGCTATTAGTTGCGGTTGGGATGGACACGCAATTAACATTATTGATACCCCGGGTCACGTTGACTTTACTATTGAAGTAGAGCGATCATTGCGTGTGTTGGACGGAGCAATTGGCGTGTTTTGTGGTGTTGGTGGTGTGCAGCCTCAATCTGAAACTGTTTGGCATCAAGCTAATAAACATAAAGTTCCTCGTATTGCATTTGTGAATAAGTTGGACCGTGTAGGTGCAAATTATTTCACTGTTGTAGAAGAATTGAGAGATATGTTGCAGGCAAATCCTGTTGCGATGCAGATTCCTGTTGGTGAGTCAGAACATTTTGTTGGCATTATTGATGTTTTAATGAATCGTTATGCTGAGTATTCAGTTAAACCAGGTGATGTTTCATTTGAATGGAAAGCAGTTCCTGCTGAATATGAAGATAAGCGCTTAGCAATGTATGACGCTATTGTTGAAGCGGCCGCTGATTTTGATGAATCAATTGCTGAGCGTTATTTAGATGGTGGTGAAATTTCAGTTGCTGAAATTAAAATAGCGATTCGTAAAGGTGTTTTACAGCAACATATAACGCCTGTTTTTTGTGGTTCAGCTTTTAAAAATAAGGGCGTTCAAATGTTGTTGGATGCTGTTGTTGATTATTTGCCATCACCTCTTGAAGTCCCGCCTATTGAAGGGCATGATCCTCATACGCAAGAAGTTGAAAAGCGTGCTTCAAAAGATACAGAACCATTTGCTGCTTTAGCATTTAAAATTATGATGGATCCATTTGTGGGGTCGTTAACTTTTGTGCGTGTTTATTCAGGTAAACTTGAAGCAGGGTCATATGTTTATAATGCAAGTAAAGACAAGCGTGAGCGTGTAAGCCGAATCGTTAAATTGCATGCAAATAAGCGTGAAGAAATTAAAGAAATTAGTGCAGGTGATATTGCTGCAGTTGTTGGCCTCAAAGAGGTAATGACGGGTGATACATTGTGTGATGAAAATAAACAGATTCTTCTTGAATCAATTTATTCACCAGAGCCAGTGGTAAGCGTTGCAATTGAACCTAAAAACAAAAGTGATTATGAAAAAATGACGCTTGCGTTACGTAAGTTAATGCAAGAAGATCCATCGTTTAGATTTAGTTATAATGAAGAAACAAATCAGACAGTGATCGCTGGAATGGGTGAGTTGCACCTTGAAATTATGGTTGATCGTTTACTACGTGAACAAAAAATTGAATCAGTAGTTGGTAAGCCGCAAGTAGCATATAAAGAAACGGTACAAGCAGCTGTTGAAGCTGAAGGTAAATTTATTCGTCAGTCGGGTGGTCGTGGACAGTATGGACACGTACGTATTCGTATGGCGCCGTTAGAGCGTGGTGCGGGTTTTGAATTTTCAAATGATGTTGTTGGTGGTACAATTCCTAAAGAATATATCCCTGGCATTGAAAAAGGTTTACGCGAAGCATTGCATGCAGGTGTTATTGGTGGATATCCCGTTGTTGATTTGAAAGTTTCTTTGTATGAAGGTTCATATCATGACGTTGATTCTTCTGAAATGGCATTTAAAATTGCAGCATCGATGGCATTCAAAGAGGCGATGCATAAGGCATCACCTGTTTTATTAGAGCCAATCATGAAGGTAGAAGCTTTGACACCAGAAGAAAATATGGGTGACGTAATGGGAGATTTGAACTCTCGTCGTGGTCGTATTTCAGGTATGCATGAGCGTAAAGGAACGCAAGTTATAGATGCAGAAGTACCACTTTCCGAAATGTTTGGATATGCAACAGCGTTGCGATCTATGACACAAGGACGTGCAAGTTATTCTATGGAATTTTTAGAATATCGTGAAGCGCCAAAAAGTGTGCAAGAAGCAGTAGTAAATAGTAAGAAGTAGTTGGTTTTTTTTATTTTAGGAAGGGCCTAAAATGGCAAAAGGTGTTTTTCAGAGAACGAAGCCGCATTGTAATATTGGAACTATTGGTCACGTTGATCATGGTAAAACAAGCTTAACAGCGGCAATTACAAAAGTATTAGCAGAACAAGGAATGGCTGAATTTAAGGCGTATGATCAAATTGATAAGGCGCCTGAAGAACGTGCACGTGGTATTACTATCGCCGCAACACACGTTGAATATGAGACCAAAGCTCGCCACTATGCTCACGTAGATTGTCCTGGTCACCAAGATTATATTAAAAATATGATTACTGGTGCAGCACAAATGGATGGAGCAATTTTGGTGGTATCTGCTGCAGACGGTCCAATGCCTCAAACACGTGAACACGTATTGCTTGCTCGTCAAGTAGGTGTTCCAGCTATTGTTGTTTTTTTAAATAAGTGCGACATGGTTGATGATGAAAGCATGATTGAGCTTGTTGAAGAAGAAGTTCGTGATTTGTTGACAAAATACAGTTTTCCAGGAGATAAAATTCCTGTAATTCGTGGTTCAGCAGTTAAAGCATTGCAAGGTGATGCAGGTCAATATGGTGTTTCAGCAATTCAAAAATTGATGGATGCTGTTGATGTTTATATTCCAACTCCAGCACGTGATACAGATAAGCCTTTCTTGATGCCTGTTGAAGATGTGTTCTCTATTTCTGGTCGTGGAACTGTCGTAACAGGACGTGTTGAGCGTGGTATTTTGAATGTTGGTAAAGAAGTTGAAATTGTTGGTTTCAAGGATACAGTAAAAACAACGGCAACGGGTATTGAGATGTTCAATAAAGAAATGAACGAATGTCAACCTGGTGATAATATTGGTCTCTTGATTCGTGGTATAAAAAAAGAAGACGTAGAGCGCGGGCAAGTAATTGTTGCTCCTGGTTCAGTTAAGCCACATAAAAAATTTGAAGCTCAAATTTTTGTGTTAAGCAAAGAAGAAGGTGGTCGTCATAGCCCATTTTTCTCAGGATATCGTCCTCAATTTTATTTCAGAACAACTGATGTGACCGGAAATGTGATATTGCAAGAAGGTCGTGAAATGGTAATGCCAGGCGATAACGTTACTGTTAACGTTGAATTGTCAAGCCCCGTTGCTATGGAAAAAGATCTTAAGTTTGCAGTTCGTGAAGGTGGTAGAACCATCGGAGCTGGTGTTGTAACAAAGATTATAGAATAGTCGAACAGGTTTATAAATTATGAATACTAAAAATAAAATACGTTTGACTTTAAAATCTTATGATCATCAGTTGCTTGATACTGCTGTAAAGCAGATTGTTCTTGCAGTTAAAAGAACAGGGTCCCAATTAATTGGGCCTGTTCCTTTACCTAATAAGAACAGAGCATATACAGTATTGCGTTCTCCGCATATTGATAAGAAATCTCGAGAGCAATTTGCTCTGGTGACACATAAGCGTATGATGGAGATTATTTCTCCTGTTGAGCAAACTATGGAAGCACTAATGAAATTAAATATTTCAGCTGGTGTTGATGTTGAAATTCAGTAAGTCGGTAATATGAGGAAAATATGTTACAGAAACTTTTAGGAACAAAAGTTGGAATGACACAAATATTTGATCAAGAGCGAAATGTCATTCCAGTTACGGTAGTTAACATTGCCGACTGGTATATAACGCAGATCAAATTTCAAGATAAAGATGGGTATGCTGCCCTTCAGCTTGGAATGCTCAGAAAGCGTTATAATAGCCAAGAGTTTAACCTTGATTGGTTACAGAATAAAAAGAAGTACTTTTTACATGTACGTGAAGTGCCTTGTCTGACCTCTCATGAAAGTGACGAATATAATCTTGGGCAAAAAATTGTTTTAAAAAATTCAATTTTTGCTAATGATATGATGGTTGATGTTTCAGGGGTTAGCAAGGGACTTGGTTTTCAAGGCGCAATGAAACGACATGGTTTCTCTGGTGGGCCAAAAACTCATGGTTCAAAATTTCATAGAAAACCAGGGTCATCAGGAAACATGCGTACTCAGGGTGAAGTACTTAAAGGTCGTCGTGGGCCTGGTCGTATGGGCTTTACAAAAGTGACAGTTCGTGGATTAAAAATAGTAAAAATTGATATTGAGACTGGATCTGTTTTCATTAAAGGTGCACTTCCTGGAAGAAAAGATAGTCTTTTATCAATACGGAAACAGGGATAAGCAATGAGTAGAATATCTTTATATACGATGAAAGATGATAAGCAAGATTTTTTAGAGCTCGCATCTATTCTGAAAAAAGAAGAAAATCCAGTAGTTTTTGCAACAGCTATTCGTGTGTTGCGTCAAAATTGGCGTCAAGGAACTGTCGGTTGTAAATCACGTGGTGAAGTTGCATTTTCGGGCAAAAAACCATGGCGACAAAAAGGTACAGGGCGTGCACGTGTAGGGTCTTTGCGTTCTCCATTATGGAGAAAAGGTGGGGTTATTTTTGGACCACAGGCACGAACGCGTACATTGGCTTTGTCTCAATCTCAAAGAGCTTTGGCGATGAACAATGTTTTTTTTGTTATGTTAGAAGCATCGAAAATTTCATGCGTTGATTATATTGTTGAACAAGAAATTCCACGCACTAAAGTGGCAATGAATGTTCTGAAAAAAATGGGACTTGATAAGAAGAAAGTATTATTGTTTATGCAGGCAGATGATCATTTGTTGTTTGCAGCATTTCGTAATATTCCTTCAGTTCGAATTCTATTTTTTGATGATCCAAATGTGTACGATTTATCGCATGCCGATCATTGGGTTTTTTTGAAAAATGATGTGGAACACTTTAATACAATGGTGGCGCGATGGAATTAGGAATATATGATATTGTTAAAAAAGTTATTTTAACATCAAAAAGTCTTCAGGCATATTCAAAATATGGGCACATTACACTTGATGTTCACATCAGTGTAAATAAGCCAATGATTGCTGATGCTGTAAGAAAAATTTGGAATGTAGAAGTTGAAGTTGTACGTACAAGTCGTAAAGCTGGAAAAAATAAAATTTCAGCAGGAAAACGTACATATCAGTGTTCAGATCGTAAAAAGGCAATTGTAACCTTGAAAAAGGGATACAAAATTGAGATGCTTGAGCAATTTAAAGCGGCAAGTACTCAACAGCCTGCAGCTGAATAAATTGTTACATAGAATGTTTGAAGGAATAAAAAAATGGCAATTGTAACACGTAAACCAAGAAATGCTTCATTACGAGGACAGCAGTTTATTGTTGACAAGGAATTAAGTAAAAAACGTCCAGAGAAAAGTTTATTAGCGCCGCTTCCAAAAAGTGGTGGTAGAAATGCTTATGGACGTATTACGCGACGACATCAAGGTGGTGGTGCAAAACAATTATATCGTATAGTTGATTTTAAGCGGACAGAACGAAATGTTAGTGGTGTAATTTCTGCGTTTGAATATGATCCAAATCGTAATCTTCCTATTGCATTGATTTTTTATAAAAATGGTGCAAAGGGATATATTTTAAAAGCAGAAGGTTTGAAAGTTGGCGATGAAGTTGCTGCTGGTGAAAAAGTTGATGCACGTCTTGGTAATTGCTTGCCATTGCGTTTGATACCAACCGGTTTTTTTGTACATAATGTGGAAATTACTCCATTGCAAGGTGGAAAAATTGCTCGATCTGCAGGTTCTTCAGTTCAATTAGTTTCGAAAGAAAATGATCGCGCTTTATTGAAAATGCCTTCTGGTGAATTGCGTACAGTATCTATGGATTGCTGGGCAACAGTTGGAACTTTGTCAAATGCTGAATTTAGAAATATGGAGCTTGGCAAGGCAGGAAGATCGCGACATCGTGGTATTCGACCAACCGTACGTGGTATGGCAATGAACCCTGTTGATCATCCACATGGCGGTGGTGAAGGACGCTCCAAATCTGGAAAGCATCCAACAACTCCATGGGGTAAGCCATGTAAGGGTGCTCGTACACGTCGTAGAAAGAATACAGCGATTGTGAAGCGTCGTCGTCCATAGGTAGGTTGTAAAATATAAAACATAAGGAATGCTGATGGCACGTTCGGTAAAAAAAGGTCCATATATTGCACCTTCATTATTGGAAAGAATAGAAAGAAGTAAAAGTTCAACAAAAAAAGAAGTAATTAAAACGTGGAAACGTTCAAGTGTTATTACTCCTGATTTAGTCGGGTTAACTATTGCTGTTCATGATGGAAGAAAACATATTTCAGTTTTTTTAACTGAAAATATGGTTGGACATGCATTGGGTGAATTCGCACCAACTCGTACTTTTAGATTGCATAGTGGACAAAGAAAAATGGCTGCTGGAAAAACGGGCGCCAAGTAATTAAGGAAATTATATAATGGATGCGAAAGCAATAAGTAAATATGTACATGTTTCGCCATTTAAATTACGTCTGATAGCAGATGTGATTCGTGGCAAATCTGTATATGACGCGGAAGCATGGTTGAAAACTTCTTTATCACGTCGAGTGAATCCTATATTGAAGACTTTGAAATCAGCATGTGCAAATGCAGTTGATAGAGCACAAGATAAAAAAATTGTGCAAAATATGATTATTAAGTTGATTAAAATTGATCAAGGTCCTTTCATTAAATATATGAAGCCAAGTGCACAAGGTCGTGCATCAATTTGGAAAAAACGATTAAGTCATATTGAAATAGTAGTAGAAGCAAAATAAGACGTTGAATACAAATATTGTTGCATGAGGTGCAGTGTGGGACAAAAAGTACACCCATTGGGTTTTAGACTAGGGATTTTTGAAGATTGGAATGCGCATTGGTTTGCTAAAAAAAATTATGGCGCTGAAGTTTTGGAAGACTTGCGATTACGTCGTTGGTTAAAAAAACGTTTAAATGACATTGATATTGCAAAAGTCGTGATAGAAAAGGCTGGTAAAAACCTTAGAATTATAGTACATTCATCTCGACCAGGTCTTTTAATTGGTAAGAAAGGTCAAGGAATTGACCAATTACGCGCCGATATTTTGAAAGAATTTAATAAAAATGCTGAAATTGCGGTACAAGAAGTAAAAAGTCCTGATTTGCAAGCAGCATTAGTAGCAAAAAATATCGCAGAACAGCTTTCTCGTCGTGTTGGATTTAAGCGTGCGATGAAAAAAGCTGGATTTCTTGCGTTAAAAGCAGGTGCTAAGGGAGTGAAAATTGTTTGCTCTGGTAGACTTGGTGGTGCAGAAATTGCGCGAAGTGAAAAATTAAGTGTTGGTGAAATGCCTTTGCATACGTTGAGAACCTGTGTTGATTATGCTCTTGCAGAATCAAAAACCATTTATGGTATTATTGGGGTAAAAGTATGGATTTGCAAAGGTGAATATCGATAAAGGGATACGTCTATGTTAATGCCTAAGAAAATGAAGTATAGAAAAGTGCAAAAAGGACGTATTGTTGGAATGTCCAGAGGTGCTCGAACAATAGCATTTGGTGAGTATGGTTTAATGGCTATGGAATCTGGTCGTGTTTCAGCTCGTCAAATTGAAGCTGTTCGTGTTACGATTAGTAGAAAGTTGAAAAAAGTTGGCGAAATGTTTTTAAGAATGTTTCCTGACAAGCCTGTTACCAAAAAACCAGCAGAAACACGTATGGGTAAAGGAAAAGGAAATCCTGAACTGTGGGTTTCTGTGGTAAAGCGTGGACGGGTTATTTTGGAACTCAGTGGAATTAGTCGTGAAGAAGCCAAGGAAATTTTGCATGGTGCTTCCTATAAATTATCTATTAAAACTAAGTTTATAGATAAAGATACCGATTTGGCAGCAGTTATGAAAACTGTTACAGCTGAAGCACAAGTTAATTAATAGAAGTAGTGAATATAATGAACGAAGAAATGAAAAATAAAAATTCTGGTGAATTACACAATGATGTGCAGTCGCTTAAAAAAGAATATTTTGATTTGAAATTAGGATTGATGACAGGTCAGATAACTGATTTTTCACAATTAAGAAAGATTCGAGTAAAGATTGCGCAGGCTCTTACCTTGCTCAATATGAAAAAGAATAGCAGTCATAAATAATAGTTTATGGAGTTTGTATGAGTAATAAGAGTCTGGTACAGGATCAGCCAGTAAAAAAAGCACGATCGCTTGAAGGATATGTAGTATCTGACAAAATGGATAAGACCATTGTTGTTGATGTACAGAGAGCTTTTAAACATCCTTTATTGGGTAAAATTATAAGAAAAACAAAACGCTATAAAGTGCATGATGAAGAAAAAAGTGCAAAGATGGGTGATTTTGTAAAAATTATTGAAACACGTCCTTTATCGAAAACGAAACATATGCGTTTAGTTGAAGTAATTCGATTAGCAAGACAAGGGGCGTCATCATGATACAAAAACAGACAAGACTTGGTGTTGCAGATAATTCTGGAGCAAAAAGAGTACAAGTCATTCAAGTTATTGGTGGTACCCGTAAGCGTTATGCATATTTAGGCGACTTGGTAAAAGTGGCTGTCAAAGAAGCAACGCCTGGTTCGACAGTTAAAAAACATGAAGTTCATACTGCCGTTGTTGTTCGTACACATAAAGAAGTGCGACGTGTTGATGGTACATACATTAGATTTGATGATAATGCTGCAGTGATTATTAACAAAGATAATCAGCCTGTTGGAACACGTATTTTTGGGCCTATTGCTCGTGAGTTGCGTGCACGTGGTTTTGCAAAAATTCTTTCTTTGGCACCTGAAGTTTTATAAGGAAAAATGATATGTTGCAACGGATTAAAAAAAATGATTTAGTAATGGTTATATCGGGAAAAGATCAGGGTAAGCAAGGGCGTGTAATTGAAGTTGATACCAAAAATGACAAAGTAAAAGTCAAAGGTATTGCTATTCTTACACATCATACAAAAGCGCGTTCTCAAGGCGAAAAAGGCTCTATTCGTAAAGAAGAAGGCTTTATTCATTCTTGTAAAGTAATGCCTGTTTGCCCAAGCACGCAGAAACCGTGTCGAGTACGCATAAAAGTTCTTGATGATGGTTCTAAAGTGCGCGTTTCTCATCGCTCTCAAGATGTTATTTAAAGGAACGGATATATGAAGTCTCGTTTAAAAGAATTATATCAAAGTACAGTTAAGAAACAATTACAAGAGAGCTTGCAATTGAAAAATATTATGCAAGTGCCTCATATTGAAAAAATTGTTTTAAATATTGGTGTTAAGGATGCTGTTAGCGATAGTAAAGTTTTGCAAGGAATCAAAGAAGTATTTGAAACAATTGCAGGGCAAGTTGCTGTGAAAACAAAAGCACGTACTTCAATTGCAAGTTTTAAATTGCGAGAAGGAATGCCGATTGGTATTATGGTAACTTTACGTGGTGCTAAAATGTATGACTTTTTGGATAAATTAATAAATCTTGCATTACCAAGTGTTCGTGATTTTAATGGTGTTTCTATTAAATTAGATGGTACTGGTAATTATAATTTGGGTATTAAAGATTGGATGATTTTTCCTGAACTTGATTATGATAAAGTGGATAAATCACGTGGTTTTAATGTTACCATTCATACATCGACATCAAAAGATCAAGAAGCGTTCGCATTGTTGAAAGCATTACAAATGCCGTTTCGTGCGCAGTAAAATTTGATAAGAGGAATACAAGATGGCAAGAAAAGCAATGGTTGAAAAAGCAAATAAAACGCCGAAATTTTCTACTCGTGCACGGAATCGTTGTAGAGAATGTGGACGTCCACGTGGTTTTATGCGCGATTTTTTAATGTGTAGAATGTGTTTTAGGAAATATGCTTTAGAAGGTATGCTTCCCGGGGTTAAAAAGGCGAGCTGGTAATTTATAAAGGAAAACTATGTCTATTGATACGGTAGGTAATTTTTTAACAGTGATACGAAATGCTTTAAAAGTATATAAGCGTTCAATCACTGTTCCTCATTCAAATCTTAATGCAGAAATTGCACGAGTTTTGAAAGAGGAAGGGTATATTAAAGATTTTAAAAAAAATAATATATCAGAATGTAAAGCAGAATTGGTAGTGACATTGAAATATGTTGATGGTGAATCTGCGATTCATGAATTGGTACGCGTCAGTACACCGGGTCGTCGTAATTATTCACGAGCTGCTGCTTTAAAACCAGTAATTGGCGGATTGGGCGTTTCAATTTTGACAACCAATCAAGGTGTCATGAGTGATCGTCAAGCGCGTTCGAAAATTGTTGGTGGTGAACTTCTTTGTTATGTGTGGTGAGGTAAAAATATGTCAAAAGTAGGAAGAAAACCAATAGCAATTACATCAGCACAAATAGAATGTGTTGGTAACGTACTTACTATTAAAGGTGATAAATTAACCGTGACACATGAATTGCCTGATTTGGTAACTTGTACAATACAAGATAAGCAATTGATGCTTTCTGCCGATATTAAAGATCGTAAAAGTAAAATGTTATGGGGTTTACATCGCGCATTGTTAGCAAATAAAATCTGTGGTGTTGAAAAAGGGTTTCAATCATCAATTAAGATTGTTGGGCTTGGTTTTAAAGCACAATTAACAGGTCGTACATTAGTATTTTCTTTGGGTTATAGCCATAAAAAAGAATATGTGCTTCCTGAAGGAATTGATGTTGATATTGATAAAACAGGTCAGAATTTGGTTTTCAAAGGATCAGATAAATTTGTTTTAGGAAATGTATGTGATGCAGTTCGTTCGTTTAGACCGCCAGAACCGTATAAAGGCACTGGAATTTTGCGTAATAATGAAGTCATTATTCGTAAAGCTGGAAAAACAAAAGCATAACGCAGTCAGTTAAATGTTTTAAGTTGAGGAAATTTCTGTGAGCGTAAAAAAAAGTATTGCGTTACGAACATTGAAAAGAACGTTGCGGAATCGTAAAAGAATGATGAGTCGAGGCTCGAAGTTGCGTGTTTCAGTTTTTAGAAGCTTGCAACATATCGGTGCTCAAATTATTGATGATGCTAAACAGCATACAGTATTGAGTCTTTCTTCTTGTCATGTTTCAGGACTTGAGGGAGATAAAAAAACTATCGCTCGTCAAGTTGGAGTAGCGCTTGGTAAAAAAGCTGTTGAATTAGATATTCAAGAAGTCTTTTTTGATCGTGGTGGATATAAATATCATGGTCGAGTACAAGCTTTTGCAGAGGGCTTGAGAGAAGGTGGTTTGCAATTTTAATCTGGTGGCAGATTTTTTATAATATAGTAAAGGCTAGGACATACAATGTCAGATAAAAGAACAAAAGAAATACGTCATAACTCGGATGAGCTTGTTGAAACGGTTCTAAGTGTGCGACGTGTAGTAAAAGTTATTCGTGGTGGTAGACGACTTGCTTTTGCTGCATTAGTAGTTGTAGGCAATAGAAATGGTAGTGTTGGAATTGCAACAGGCAAAAGCCGTGAAGTTTCAATGGCAATTGCTAAAGCATTAAAGCGAGCACGAAAAAATATGTGCGATATTCCTTTGTATAAAACCACAATTCCTTATGCTGTGGAAGCAAAGCATGGTGCAAGTCGTGTTTTATTGCGTTCAGCATCAAAAGGTACGGGTGTTATTGCAGGTGGTGCGGTTCGTGCATTGATGGATGCTGCTGGTATTAAAGATATTTTAGCAAAATCAATTGGATCTTCAAATGCAGGCAACGTTGCTCATGCGACATTATCTGCACTTGGAAAATTGCGTTCTGCAGCTCGCATAGCTCAATTAAGAGGAAAATCAGTAAAAGAAATGTGTGGAGTGGAACATGTTGCAGCTCAATGAATTAAAATCATTAACTAAAAAAAGAAAGCGTATCGGACGTAATGGTGGCCGTGGTGGTACATCAGGACGTGGTGAAACAGGACAAAAATCTCGAACAGGTGCTAATTCTAAATTAGGACGATCGTTTGAGGGTGGACAAATGCCTCTTGCTCGCCGTATTCCAGCACGTGGATTTAATAATATTTTTGCTGATATAGTCGCAATTATTAATATACGTGATTTAGAATCTCATTTTCAAAATGGTGACGCTGTTGATACAGCGGCATGCGTAGCAAAAGGTTTAGTTAAGAATGCTCGTGGTTGTACAGTAAAATTACTTGCAAAAGGAGCTATTACAAAGAATCTTATAGTTACTGTTGATGCAGCAAGTCAAGCAGCAATTGATGCAGTAACAAAGGCTGGTGGAAAGGTTTTGTTAAATAAGGAGAAGTAGCGTGTTAATATCACTATCGAGCTTCAAAAATATATTTTTAATTTCTGAGTTACGACGGAAGCTTGCATTCACCTTTGGTGCACTTGCAGTTTTTCGATTAGGGGCTCATGTGCCATTACCAGGAATTAATACCATTATTTTAAAAGAATTTATGGGCCAAAGTGCTTCTGGTTTTTTTAAATATCTAGATTTATTTTCTGGTGGTGCATTAAAAAATGTGGCGATTTTTGCGCTCGGTATTTCTCCTTATATTAGTGCATCAATTATGATACAAATTTTGACGATTACAGTTCCCTCTTTTGAAGCGCTTGCCAAAGAAGGAGAGTATGGTCGTCGTCAATTGAATCAATATACGCGATATTTAGCTTTTGCATTAAGTCTGTTTCATGGCTTTGGACTCGCAACGATGTTGGAACGGATGCAAGAAGGATTAGTCATAACTCCTGGTTGGTCATTTCGTTTAATGACAATGCTTGTTTTAAGCGTTGGATCTTTATTTGTGATGTGGCTTGGTGAACAGATCAATGTTCATGGTATGGGCAATGGTAGTTCAATAGTTATTTTTGCAGGTATTGTTGCAGGACTTCCTGCCGCACTTATTAAGCTTTTTGGAAGCGTAATAATGGGACAAATGAATCAATTACTCTTTTTATTTGTTATAGCATTTGTTTTATCGTTAGTTGGTTGTATTGTTTTTTTGGAACGTGGCGAACGTCGTGTTTTTGTACAATATGCTAAACGAGTGATTGGGCAGAAGGTATTTAATGGTGGATCTTCCTATATTCCTTTTAAATTAAATTCTGCTGGCGTTGTGCCTGTTATTTTTGCAAGTGCAATGTTGACAATGCCGATTATGGTTTTGAAGATGATCTTTTCAAAAATTGGTGCTATAAATACGTTTGCAGAGTGGTTTGATTATGGATCACCAGTTCATACGATTTGTACTGTTGGTTTGATTATTCTGTTTTCATATGTTTATACATCAATTATTTTTAATCCGATTGAATTGGCTGATAATATTCGTAAAAATGGCGGATATATTTTAGGCATTCGACCAGGTAAAAAAACTGCTGAATATTTTGAATATGTTTTAAATCGTGTTGGTCTGCCTGGATCATTGTATCTTGCAACGTTAGCGGTATTGCCTCGTATGTTGCAAATATTTTTTTCATCGCCAGTCTGGGTTGATGGTATGAGTTTATTAATTGCAGTTGGTGTTGGACTTGATATGTCTTCGCAAATTGAAGCTACATTAATAGATAAAAGTTATAGTGGGTTTTTATTATCAGGGGCACGTCTTCGCGGACGTCGCGTTCGTTAAGAAAATAGTGTGAGAGTGTACTATGCAGCATGTTGTACGGGTTTTTTCGTTATGTGGACCTCCTGGAGCAGGAAAAGGAACGTTGGCCGTTCGATGTCAAAAAGAATTGAATGCAGCGTTTTTATCTGTTGGTGATTTATGTCGAAAATATATTGCTCAAGAAAATGAATTGGGCAAATTATTTAGTCATTATATTAATCAAGGTATGCTTGTTCCTGATGAATTAATTATTACGATGGTTAATGAATGGATGATTGAAGCATTGAGTTCAAATAAATATATTATGCTTGATGGATATCCACGAACCGTTGCTCAAGCGGATGCGTTGATTCATTTTTTAAAAAAAAATACGACGGCTTTATTTGAAATTCTTTTTTTTGATGTGATTGATGATGTAGTTGTTGATAGGATTTCAGCTCGACTTGTTTGTAGTAATGCGGCATGTCAGGCAATTTATTCGTTATTAATTAAGCCTCCTCAAAAAATAGGTTATTGTGATTTGTGCGACGCTCCTTTGATGCGTCGACGAGATGATGATCCATCGGTAGTAAGGACAAGACTTCAAGCATATAATGCCATTCGTAATGCTTTAGTTGATTGTTATCAAAAACAAGAAGTGACTTTGAAAGTTCTTGATGCGACTTATTTAACACAACAGCAAGTTTTCAATTGGTTTGTTGACCATTGTTTGCCGGCACAAGAACGAAAAGAAATAGCATTATGATTATCATAAAAAATAAGCGTGCAATTGATCATATGCGACAAGCAGGACATGCTTTAGCATCTATTTTTCAAGAAGCATTAGAAGAAAATATTGTTAAAATTGGTACAACAACTTTAGCAATAGATCAGTGGTTTGAGAAAAAAATGAAACATAAAGGCTTGGTTCCTGAATGTAAAGGATATGGCGGCTATAAGCATGCAACTTGTATCTCAGTTAATGATGTTATTGTTCATGGAGTTCCATCAAAAACAATAATGCTTATGGATGGTGACTTAGTAAAAGTTGATGTAGTTGGTTCGATGAAGGGATATTGTGCTGATATGGCGCGTTGTTTCTTAGTTGGATCAGTATCATCAGTTGCTCAAAAACTTACGCAAGTTGCACAAAATGCGCTTGATAAAGGAATAGAAAAAATACGACCAGGTATTTTGTTAGTTGATGTTGTACAAGCAATAGAAGCAACTATTGAATCTGCAGGATTTGGTATTGTAAGACAATTTGCAGGACATGGCATTGGACGCACTATGCATGAAGAGCCAGATGTTCCTAATTATGTGGATGGGACTTCTCATCTGCTTTTGCGTGAGGGAATGACGTTTGCAATAGAACCGATGATTACAGAAGGTTCATATGAAGTAAAAATTATGTCTGATAAATGGACTGCAAAAACCATTGATGGAAAATTGGCTGCTCATGTAGAAGATACGGTAGTGGTAACTGCTACAGGGTGCGAAATATTGACTCGTTTGTAGGTGAAAAACATATAAAATGATGAAAAAAAATAAAAATAATGACGTAATTGTTATGGATGGTATAGTAGATAAAGCGCTTCCGAATGCAATGTTTAATGTTGTATTGGAAGGAGGTCATGTGGTTTTAGCCCATATTTCAGGTAAAATGCGTATGCATTATGTACGTTTGTTACCAGGAGATAGAGTTGCGGTTGAGCTTTCACCATATGATTTGACTAAAGGAAGAATTATAGTACGCTATAAGGTATAATTACGTATTTGTGGTATTGAATTAAAGTGATTATTGATACGATAGGTAATAAAAATGAAAGTGCGAACATCAGTTAAGCGAATGTGTGGCGAGTGTAAGGTTATACGGCGCTCCGGCGTGGTGAGAATTATTTGCAAAAAAAATCCTCGTCATAAACAGCGTCAAGGGTAAAAAGAGAAAATTTTAATGGTTATAAAACAGAATAAAATTTGAGGTGTATGCATGGCTCGTATAGAGGGTGTTTTTTTACCAAAGGAAAAAAGAGTTGAGGTGGGGTTAACATATATTTTCGGTATTGGCCTTAAAACATCGAAAGATATTTTGGCAACTGCCAAGGTTAGTCCGGATACTCGGGTAAAAGATTTGACAAATGAAGAAGTAGCGTCGATTCAAAAAGAGATCACTGGAAAATATAAAGTTGAAGGTGATTTGCGTAAAGAAATTACTTTGAATATTAAGCGCTTACAAGAAATTGGATCATATCGTGGTTTGCGTCATAAGCGTTCATTGCCTGTGCGTGGACAACGTACAAAAACCAATGCACGTACTCGTAAAGGTCCGCGTAAATCTGGTGGAGTTGTTCCAAATAAAAAGATAGCGTCTAAAAAATAATATAAATTGATTTGGTTAATGTAGAGAGTCTAGGATGGCATACAAGAAAAAAACAAAAAAGCGGTATAATGGGATTGAAACAGTGATTGCACATGTGCAATCAAGTTTTAATAATACTTTGGTTTCAGTTACCACTACCGATGGTGATGTATTGATGCGTGGTAGTTCAGGGCAACTTGGTTTTAAGGGTGCGCGTAAAGGAACTCCTTTTGCAGCTACTCAGATTGCAACAAATTTAGCAAAAGAGTTGGTGATACAGGGTGTTCGTTTAATTGAAGTTAACATGCAAGGTCCTGGCGCAGGTCGAGATTCTGTTGTACGAGCATTTCAATCATCTGGATTGAATGTAACCGTATTGCGTGATGTAACTCCATTGCCTCACAATGGCCCTCGACCACCAAAAAAACGTCGTGTATAATTATTTTGTAGTAAAAAATTTGTTGTAATCTATTTAATAAGGAAAGTCTATGATAAGTAGTGCTGCATCATGTCGGCAGTGTCGACAAGCGGGTGAAAAATTATTTTTGAAAGGTGCTCGTTGTCGCACTTCAAAATGTTCTGTTGAAAAAGAACTTCCTTCACCAGGACAACATGGTAAAAAGGCGGGGACAAAAAAATTATCAGAATATGGTAAGCAATTGCGTGAAAAACAAAAAGTTAAATTGATGTATGGTTTGATTGAAGAACAATTTAAACGTTTTTTTGATGTTGCTGTAAAGCATAAGGGTGCAACAGGTGAAAACCTTTTGTCAATGCTTGAATCACGTCTTGATAACGTTGTGTTTCGTCTTAAAATGGCTATATCACGTAAACAAGCACGACAAATGATAGTACATGGTCTTGTAACTGTAAATGATCATCGTGTTAAATCTCCTTCGTTTGTTGTAAATGTAGGTGATGTGGTTTCGTTTACTACACAAACATTATCAAACAAAGAATTTGTTGAAAATGTTATTGATAAAAGAATTAATATGGGCATTAAAGTTCCTGAATGGCTTGAATTAAAGAAGGGTGAACGTAAAGGTGTTGTATTAAGAATGCCTGTTCGCACCGACATTGTTACACCGATAGAAGAACATTTAATTGTCGAGTTGTATTCAAAATCATAATAATTTTTGAAGTACAACTAAGATAATAAAAGGTGGAAGCGAGTTGGAGCGTCTGTACATAATTCGTTGAGTGACAGTTGATAACTGTTATTAGATTCAAGGAGATTTTGATGCAAAGGAAAAGTTATAAACCATTAACGATTCCTCAGTTACGATGGAATGCATCTTTGTCATCTGAAATGATGGGTGAGTTGATTGTTGAACCATTGGAACCAGGATTTGGCATTACTTTGGGAAATGCACTACGTCGCGTAGTTTTATCTTCCATTGAAGGTGCTGCAGTAACCTCTGTAGTTATTAAAGGGGTGAATAATGAATTTTCAACAGTGAAAGGCGTTGTTGAAGATGTTTTGCAAATGATTTTAAATATCAAAGGTATTGTTATTAAAAATCAGAGTGGTGAGCCTGGAAGTATGAAATTAGAATGTTCAGGAAGTGGCGTTGCTACTGCGGGTGACATTGTTGCGGATGAACATTTAGAGATCATTAATAAAGATCATGTTATTGCTCATTTAGGACAGGATGCTCATCTTGAGATTAGTTTTTCTGTTGAAATGGGACGCGGATATGTTCCTGCGCAATGGCCACGTGGTGAGTCATTGCAAGAAGATGGCCGTATTTATGTTGATGCAATGTTTTCTCCTGTGCGTCGTGTTGAGTACATTATAGAAAAAACACGGGTTGGTAAAGAGATCAATTATGATCGTTTATTGTTACGTGTTTTTACTAATGGTGCGATGCATCCACAAGAAATTGTGCATTATGGAACCTCGGTGCTTCGTACACAGTTTGAACATTTTTTAGACGCAGCGGAAATTCCATTTAATGAAATTTCTAAAGTTGAAGACTCTGTTGCAGTGCACGATACTTTCTCTGATCATCGCGGTGGAATGGCTGGCATTCCGGTTGATCTATTCTTGAAGCCGATTGATGAACTTGAATTTTCTGTTCGAGCACATAATTGTCTTTTAAGTTCTGGCATCAAACGAATAATTGATCTGGTTAACCTTTCAGATGATGAATTGTTGAAGATCAAAAATCTTGGAAGAAAGTCATTGCGTGAAGTAAAAGAAATTTTAGCTGCATTTAATCTGCGGCTTGGTATGAATATTAAAGAGCTCGATCTTAAAAAAATGATTAAAGAGCAAGAAACTGATGGGACTGAATCATGACAAAAAAACATCAAAGTGGCCGTAGTAAATTAAATATGAAGGGACCGCATCGACGTGCGGTTTTGAGAAATCAAATGATTCATTTAATTAAATTCGGCTCATTAAAAACAACCAAAGCACGTGTGAAGGAAGTACAGCGTTTAATTGAAAAATTAGTAACCGTTGCACGCGTAGGCTATGATTTCAATACAATTCGTCGTTTGAAAGAAGAGTTACCGTATGATTTTGAAGCTGTACAAAAGTTGATCAAAGAGATTGCTCCTCAGTATGTTGACCGTCCAGGTGGATATACGCGAGTAATTTTATTGGGTCAGCGCGCTAGTGATACTGCACCAATCGCTCGTCTTGAGTGGGTTTAATAGGTGATAAAAAGGGTAGATATATGTCTGCCCTTTTTTCTTTTAAAAATATTTATTAATTTTAATTAAGTTTAATGATAAATTTTTTTTATTTTGAGTAGATTATTGTTTTGTATAAAAAATAATGAGAAAATAGTATGTTATCTTCTGAAGTTTTAGAAGCTCAAATTTGTGATGTTATTGAAGAATTACGACCACAATTTTTGATGCATGGTGGCAATATTAAATTTGTTTCTTTTAGTGACGGCATTGTACGAGTGAAGCTCAGCGGTGCTTGTGATGGATGTCCATCATCACTCTATTCAATTAAGCTTTTGGTTGAAAATACCCTCAAAAAAGAAGTTCCACAAGTTATTTCTGTTGAAGAAGTGTTTGAATAATAATTTTAGTCCAACTTTCTAGTTGATCCCCTTTATCGATCGCCTCTTCAAGTGAAACAAGGTTTCCTGATTGTAGCTCGCTTTTAATAGAGATCTTGTCGCTATCACCATACGCTAAAAATACAAATCCAAGATGAACACGACCAACATCATTAGAATCATCATTGATCATGCCGAGCGTTTTGATATTCAATGCTCCTTGGTATTCTATTTCTTCATGAAATTCACGCTGTCCCCATTCTTGAATCGATGTTTCTGCAAGATCTTCTTGACGGACATGTCCACCAATGCCTACAGTATACTTTTCGGCAAGCCGAGCATCGCCTGGCTTTTTACTGCGTTGCATCAAAAAAATTCTGTCTTCATATAAAAAAACAAAAAGTGGAATAATCTGTTTATACTGTTGATCAATTTCCATCTGTGAGCGCCATAAAAATTCTTTTTTTTCGTGAATCAATAGATAATATTTCTCAAGATTGACATTGACAAGCCCTTGCGGCGCTTCGTTTTCAAAGAGAGCTATTCGTTTTACTACTAAAATAGATTCATCAAGTTTTTTTGTGTATACATTTTGTGGTATTGTAGATTGCATTTTTTCCTTTTTTATTGACTACTTTTTCCCATGAGCGAAGTAATTTCTGCAAGTTCTTTGGTGATCGATTCTTGGCGTAATTTATTGTAGGTTAACTGTAATTTTTCTATATATTTTTCTGCATTACTTGTTGCATGTTCCATGGCCAAAAAACGAGCAGATTGTTCTGCTACTAAAGAGTTAATGATGAGTGGGGTTACTTGTGCATGCAAATATGAATAACTAAGAATTTTTAAAATTTCATCCGATGGTTGTTCCCAGATAATATCAGTGTTAGGCTTTGGTGTTTCAGGTGCTGCATCATCATCAAGTTGACGAGGATCTTTTCGTTGTTTTTGTATTTCATAAGGGTCAACAATTGATGTTCTGATCGGACGTTGAACAAAGAAATTTTCAAACTTTGTGCTGTAGATAAGAATAGATGAATATCGAGTTTCAGGATTGAGAATCAGTCGCACTAGATCATTAATAATCCGATCAATTGAATAGGATGATATTTCATGGTGCGAAAGTATAATCTTTCCCTGTGCTGTTTTTTTGATAAAATTCTCAATATAATCGGTCGCACGCTTTCCAATCGTGATAAACAGAGGCGTCTGGTATTGTGAAACCTCAATGAAGCGATCAAAGTATGAAAAAATATTATTATTAAAACTTCCACAAAGTCCTTTGATTGAGGAAATTAAAATAATCAGTGGACGTCGATCAAAAGGATCAGTGACGGTTGTTATTTTATTTTTCCATGTAGGATTTTCTGCTGTGAGCAGAGAGAGCAATTCGTTATATTTCAGTTGATAGGTTTTTGATGCAGCATGTAATTTTTCAATCCGTACGTAAAGTGACATGGCT